>Ga0302347_1000303_pt1 | contig 87035 bp, 86 predicted proteins | sample PhyWR1_FD_202178 | JGI IMG/M metagenome (GOLD analysis project Ga0302347, IMG submission 202178) | Leaf surface microbial communities from wheat plants in UC Gill Tract Community Farm, Albany, California, United States - DLSL W.R1 (v2)... | ecosystem: Host-associated > Plants > Phyllosphere >... | reverse complement strand
AGGACTTCCAGGTCAATCCGAAAATTCAGCAAACCATGACCTTCGAGCATGCTGACAGCTGGAAGTACGGCGACAACTTCTTCTTCCTTGACCGTATCTTTTACAACGGCAAGAAAGACGGCAACGTTGGCCCGAACACCTATTACGGTGAATTCACCCCACGTTTGTCGTTCGGCAAGATCTTCGACCAGAAGTTTGAATTCGGTCCGATCAAAGACGTGCTGCTGGCCATGACTTACGAGTTTGGCGAAGGCGACTCCGACGCCTACCTGATCGGTCCGGGTTTCGACCTGAACGTGCCAGGCTTTGACTACTTCCAGTTGAACTTCTACCAGCGCTTCCCGGAAGGCAGCCGCGCCGGCCGAGGCGTGTGGCAGATCACCCCGGTGTGGTCCTACACCCTGCCCCTGGGCAACTCCGATGTGCTGATCGACGGCTACATGGACTGGGTGGTCGACAACGACGAGAACTCCCGTGGCACCTACCACGCCAACCTGCACTTCAACCCGCAGGTCAAATACGACCTGGGCAAGGCATTGAGCTGGAGCGCCAAGCAACTGTACGTCGGTGTGGAATACGACTACTGGAAAAACAAGTACGGCATCGAAGACAGCGGCGCATTCAAAACCAATCAGAACACCACCAGCCTGCTGATCAAGTACCACTTCTGATCCACCGCTCCCAGACGCGTCAACGCGTCTGGGGCACTCGCAGCAACCCCCGCAGCATCAGGTCCAGGCTGTCCAGCGCAGCTGCCAGACGCTGCGGCGGGTTTTGCGCTTCGGCAATCCAGAACGACGCATCCATCAACCCGCCCTGAATCAGACGCGCCAGCGCCTCGGGATCGGTGCGTTGAATCACATCGGTGTCCATCAGGCTTTGCAGCATCGATGCCATCGACAGGCAGCACACTGACTGGGTGTTCTGCACATATTGCGAACCCAGCACCGAAGGCGCATCACGCAACAGAATGCGCTGCACTTCGACTTGCAGGGCCATTTCCAGATACAGCCGGCACTGATCCTGAAAGCCTTGCCAAAGGCTCTCTGCCTGCTCAAGCACCTGCGCCAGCTGCGCATCCAGCTCGGCATCTATCTGTTGGGCCACGGCCTTGAACAAGCCTTTCTTGTCACCAAAATGGTGATACAGCGCACCGCGCGTCAGCCCCACCGAAGCGGTCAATTCGTCCATCGACGTCTGGGCATAACCCACTGAACTGAAAGCCAGACGGGCCGCTTCGAGCAGCTTGCCACGGGTTTCTTCAATCATCTGCGACCGCGCTTTGGGCGCCATGCCTGTCACCTTTATTTTTGGATACGCGACGTATGTTAATTGACATACGCCGTGTATGCGTATATTTCTACATACGCCGCGTATGTCATGTAAGGCACACACCTTTTTACCTGTAGCCGCTGCCGAAGGCTGCGTCCGGTTGCAAAGCAACCGTAAAACCGGTGGGTGCGGTTTTCCTGAAAACCCGCATTCACTGGTTTTACGACGACTGCGTCGCCGAACGCAGCCTTCGGCAGCGGCTACACATGTAATCCAACACTGTTCCGGAGCTTGTATGGCCAACCCCTATCGCGAGATTTTCAGCGCCCCCGGCACCAAGGCTTTCAGCGGTGCGGGCCTGATCGCGCGGATGCCGATCTCAATGGTCGGCATCGGCATCATCACCATGCTGGCGCAACTGCAAGGTTCCTATTGGCTGGCCGGTGGCGTAGCCGCCACCTTTGCCCTGGCCACAGCCCTGCTGGCTCCGCAGATTTCACGCTGGGTCGACCGCTACGGCCAGAGCCGCATCCTGCCCGGTGTCACCGCCATTGGCGTCAGCGCCCTGCTGGCCTTGCTGCTGTGCAGTCATTTTGGCGCGCCGGACTGGACGCTGTTTGTGTTCGCCGCCCTGTCGGGCTGCATGCCGAGCATGTCGGCAATGGTGCGGGCACGCTGGACCGAGCTGTATCGCGGCTCGCCCAAACTGCATACGGCGTTCTCGTTCGAGTCGGTACTCGATGAAGTGAGCTTTATTATCGGCCCGCCGATTTCCGTGGGCCTGAGTGTGGCGCTGTTCCCCCAGGCCGGACCACTGGCGGCAGCCATCCTGCTGGCCATCGGCGTCAGCGTGTTTGTGCTGCAACGCAGCACCGAACCACCGGTACACCCGCGTAGCAGCGAGCACCAGGGCACAGTTTTACGCCAGGGCGCCGTGGTGGTTTTGCTGCTGGCCCTGCTTGGGCTCGGCACTATTGTCGGTACGGTGGATGTGGTCAGCGTGGCCTTTGCCCAGCATCAGGGCCAACCGGCTGCCGCAAGCATTGTGTTGTCGATGTACGCCTTGGGATCCTGCGCTGCCGGGTTGGTGTTCGGCATGCTCAAGTTGAACATGCCGCTGCCCAGGCTGTTTGTGCTCGGCGCCCTGGCCACATCCATCACCATGGTGCCACTGCTGTGGGCCGACAGCATCGCCACCCTGGCCGTGGGCATGCTGATCGCCGGGCTGTTTTTCGCGCCAACTCTGATCACCGCCATGGGCCTGGTGGAAAACATCGTCCCACCCGCCAAGCTGACCGAAGGCCTGACCTGGATGATCACCGGTCTGGGCATGGGCGTGGCCCTGGGTGCGGTACTCGGCGGCTGGGTGGTGGACGCGTACGGCGCCCAGGCCGGTTTTACCGTATCGCTGGCCGCAGGCGGCGTCATGCTGTTGTTCGCGGTGCTGGGCTATCGATTGCTGCAGGACAGTACCCTGCCCCGTGCCGCCTGCGCCTAAGCCTTGATGGCGTGCCAGACCTTGCTTGCAGCGGACACCACCGCCAGCACCACCGCACCGGCAATGATGCCGGCGACGGCGTTGAGCAGGGTCGGCACGATAGCCGAGACCACGCCCAGCCATTGCGCGCTGCCTTGTGCCACGCCTTCAACCCAGTGATGCAACGGCGGTACGCCGTGGGTGAGGATGCCGCCGCCGACCATAAACATGGCCGCCGTGCCGATCACGGTCAGGCTTTTCATCATGTAAGGGGCGGCATTCAACACGCCGCGGCCAAAGCTGCGCTGGAACCGCGGCCAGGCACCGTCACCGGTCTTCTTGCTCAGGTACAGGCCGCCATCGTCGAGTTTGACGATGCCGCCTACCACGCCATACACCCCAACCGTCATCACAATGGCAATGCCCGACAGCACCACCACTTGCTGCATCAGCGGTGAGTCGGAGACGATCCCCAGAGTGATGGCAATAATTTCGGCGGACAGGATAAAGTCTGTACGAATGGCACCCTTGACCTTGTCCTTTTCAAACGCCGCCAGATCGACTTCAGCACCGCCCAGCGACTCCTGCAAGGCCTTGCGCTGGCTTTGGGCTTCGGCCTTATTGTGGGTCAGGCTGTGGGCGACCTTCTCGAAACCTTCAAAACACAGATAAGCGCCGCCCACCATCAACAGCGGCGTCACCGCCCACGGCGCGAAGGCACTGATGGCCAGCGCAGCAGGGACCAGAATCGCCTTGTTGCGAAACGAACCCTTGGCCACGGCCCACACCACCGGCAACTCACGGTCGGCGCGCACGCCCGAGACCTGCTGGGCGTTGAGTGCAAGGTCGTCACCCAGCACGCCGGCGGTTTTTTTTGCGGCCACTTTGGTCATCAGTGCGACGTCATCGAGCACGGCGGCGATATCGTCGAGCAACATCAGCAGGCTACTGCCAGCCATAAGAAAACGTCCTTTAGGATTGAATGGTCACAAGCATAGCGCGTGCGGGCCTGAAAGCTGCAATCTTGAGCCGCTTGCAAGCCCGGTGCTACCATGCCCTACCGCCCCAGCAGGCAAGGACATATCGGGTTTATGAGCAGTATCCGCGAGCGTAACAAAGAGCTGATTTTGCGTGCCGCCAGTGAAGAATTCGCTGACAAGGGTTTCGCCGCCAGCAAAACCAGCGATATCGCGGCCAAGGCCGGCGTGCCCAAGCCCAACGTCTACTACTACTTCAAATCCAAGGAAAACCTCTATCGTGAGGTGCTTGAGAGCATTATCGAGCCGATTCTGCGGGCTTCGACGCCATTCAATGCCGATGGCGAACCCAACGAAGTATTGAGCAACTATATCCGCTCAAAGATCCTTATATCGCGCGACCTGCCGTTTGCTTCAAAGGTGTTTGCCAGTGAAATCATGCACGGCGCCCCGCACCTGAGCGAAAAACAGGTCGAACAGCTCAACGGCCAGGCCCAGCACAATATCGCCTGCATCCAGACCTGGATCGATCGTGGCCAAATCGCCCCGATCGACCCCCATCACCTGATGTTCAGCATCTGGGCGGCGACCCAGACCTACGCCGACTTTGACTGGCAGATCTCGGCCATTACCGGCAAGGCAAAGCTCGACGACAGCGACTACGAAGCGGCTACACAGACCATCATCCGGTTGGTGCTCAAGGGTTGCACGCCTGACTGAAGGCCTGCACAAAACCTGTGGGAGCGGGCTTGCTCGCGATGGCAGCACCGCGCACGCCTGAGGGACCGCGCCGTTTGCATCGCGAGCAAGCCCGCTCCCACTAGGCCCGCGCCGCCCCCCCTTAATACGGTCTCTGCGTTTAGACCACCACCCCCGCATCCGCCCGCAAGCCCAATGCCTCTACCGCACTGATCGCGCACTGCTCATCGATGTCCGATGTATCGCCGCTGATGCCAATCGCGCCGATCACCTGTCCCGACTCGTCACGAATCAACACCCCTCCAGGCGCCGGTACTACATCGCTCTGCCCCATACCATTAAGGGCGGCGAAAAACGCCGGACGCTGCTGCGCGTCCAGCGCCAGCAAACGCGAACCCTTGCCCAGTGCAATCGCGCCCCAGGCTTTGCCAATCGCAATGCTCGGACGCAGCAAACTGGCACCATCTTCGCGCTGCAGCGCCAGCAAATGCCCGCCACTGTCGAGCACCACCACCGTCAGCGGTGCAGCACTGATCTGACGCCCGACGCTCAAGGCCTGAGCGGTCAGTTCTAAAGCGACTTTCAAGGTTAAAGCACTCATGGTTGCCATCCTTATCTTGTTATGGAAAGCCTTCGGCGCACCTCGCGAGGCGCACTCAATAACACCAATAGAACACAATACAAATCTATTTTGTATACAATTTTTCAGCAATCAAAAAAACAAAACCCAGCGCACAAGCCTGAATACAAGGCTTGCTTGTGATCAACCATCGAATCGATAAAAGCCATTGACCTGCACAGCGGAGGATGAATACACTCGCTCAACAGCCACTTGTATACAATTACAAAACGTAAGAGGCACAAAACAATGAGCAAAATGAGAGCAATCGAAGCCGCCGTTCTGGTGATGCGTCGCGAAGGTGTCGATACCGCATTCGGTATCCCGGGCGCCGCTATCAACCCGCTGTACTCGGCCCTGAAAAAGGTCGGTGGCATCGATCACGTCCTTGCTCGCCACGTCGAAGGCGCCTCGCACATGGCCGAGGGCTATACCCGCACCAAGGCAGGCAATATCGGCGTGTGCATCGGCACCTCGGGGCCTGCGGGTACCGATATGGTGACGGGCCTGTACAGCGCCTCGGCCGACTCGATCCCGATTCTGTGCATCACCGGCCAGGCCCCACGGGCACGGATGCACAAAGAAGACTTCCAGGCGGTGGATATCACCGCCATCGTCAAACCCGTCACCAAGTGGTCAACCACAGTGATGGAGCCGGGCCAGGTGCCTTACGCCTTCCAGAAAGCCTTTTACGAAATGCGCTCCGGGCGCCCTGGCCCGGTGCTGATCGACCTGCCGTTCGATGTGCAAATGGCTGAAATCGAATTCGATATCGACGCTTATGAACCGCTGCCACTGGCCAAACCAACGGCAAACCGGCTGCAGGCCGAAAAAGCCCTGGCCATGCTCGATCAGGCTGAACGTCCGCTGCTGGTCAGCGGTGGCGGCGTGATCAATGCCGACGCCAGCGACCTGCTGGTGGAATTCGCCGAACTGACCGGTATCCCGGTGATCCCGACCCTGATGGGCTGGGGCACCATCGCCGATGACCACCCGCTGATGGTGGGCATGGTCGGCCTGCAAACCTCGCACCGCTACGGCAACGCCACCCTGCTCAAATCCGATGTGGTGCTGGGCATCGGCAACCGCTGGGCCAACCGCCATACCGGTTCGGTGGATGTCTATACCGAAGGCCGCAAGTTTATTCACGTGGATATCGAACCGACCCAGATCGGCCGGGTGTTCAACCCGGATCTGGGCATCGTTTCCGACGCAGGTGCCGCGCTCAAGGTGTTCCTTGAAGTGGCCCGCGAATGGAAAGCCGCCGGCAAGCTGAAAGACCGCAGTGCCTGGCTGCAGGACTGCCAGCAGCGCAAGGCCACGATGCAGCGCAAGACCCACTTCGACAACGTGCCGGTCAAGCCACAACGCGTGTACGAAGAAATGAACCAGGTGTTCGGCAAAGACACCTGCTATGTCAGCACCATCGGCTTGTCGCAGATTGCCGGCGCGCAATTCCTGCATGTGTACAAACCTCGCCACTGGATCAACTGCGGCCAGGCCGGCCCGTTGGGCTGGACCATTCCGGCGGCACTGGGGGTGGTCAAGGCTGACCCGAATCGCAATGTGGTGGCGCTGTCCGGCGACTATGACTTCCAGTTCATGATTGAAGAACTGGCCGTGGGCGCACAGTTCAACCTGCCGTATATCCATGTCGTGGTGAACAACTCCTACCTGGGGCTTATCCGTCAGGCCCAGCGCGGATTTGAAATGGATTACTGCGTGCAGTTGGCTTTCGACAACCTCAACGCACCGGAGCTTAACGGCTATGGCGTTGACCACGTGGCCGTCGTTCAAGGCCTGGGTTGCAAGGCCTTGCGCGTGTTCGAACCGAGTGAAATCCAGCCTGCCCTGCGCAAGGCCCAGGAGCTGATCAAGGAATTCCGCGTGCCGGTGATGGTGGAAATCATCCTGGAGCGTGTGACCAATATCTCGATGGGCACCGAAATCAACGGCGTAAATGAATTTGAAGACCTGGCGCTGGTGGGTAACGATGCACCGACCGCCATTTCGATGCTGGATTAATCAATAGCCCTTACCCCCTCTGCCGCGCAGAGGGGACTAAAAGCAGGAGTTCACCATGCCGCGTTTTGCCGCCAACCTGTCCATGCTGTTCACCGAGCAGGATTTTCTTGTCCGTTTTCAAGCGGCCGCCAACGCTGGTTTTCATGGCGTTGAATACCTGTTCCCTTACGATTACAACTCGGCCGACATCAAGGCCCAGCTCGATGCCAACAAACTGACCCAGGTGCTGTTCAACCTGCCGGCCGGTGACTGGGCCAAGGGCGAGCGCGGGATTGCCTGCCTGCCGGACCGGGTTGAAGAGTTCCGCGCCGGGGTCGACCTGGCCATCGCTTACGCACAAGTGCTGGGCAACGACCAGATCAACTGCCTGGCCGGGATCCGCCCCCAGGGTGTGGACGACGCCACGGTCGAAAAAACCTTCGTCGCCAACCTCAAATATGCCGCCGACAAGCTGCAGGCGGTGGGCATCAAACTGGTGATGGAGTCGATCAACACCCTCGACATTCCAGGCTTCTATCTCAACAACACCCAGCAGGCCCTGGCGATCCAGGAAAAGGTCGGCAGCCCCAACCTGTTCCTGCAATACGACATCTACCATATGCAAATCATGGAGGGCGATCTGGCCCGCACCATGCAAACCCATCTGCCCCAGATCAACCATATCCAGCTGGCTGACAACCCGGGCCGCCACGAACCGGGCACCGGCGAAATCAACTACCGCTTCCTGTTCGACCACCTCGACCGCATCGGCTATCAGGGTTGGGTTGGCTGTGAGTACAAGCCGCTGACCAGCACCGAAGCCGGTCTTGTATGGCTCAAGACCCATAACGCGGTGTAATTGCCTTCAATAAAAACAAGAGGATTTGTCATGGCTAAAATCGGATTTATCGGCACCGGCATCATGGGCTCACCCATGGCCAGCAACCTGCAAAAGGCCGGGCACAGCCTGTTTCTGTCGACCCACCACGGCGCCGCACCGGCCGACCTGGTAGCCGCCGGCGCAATCGCCCTGGCCAGCCCGCGAGACGTTGCCCAGGAAGCCGAATTCATCATCGTCATGGTTCCGGACACCCCTCAGGTCGAGGACGTGCTGTTTCGTGAAGACGGCATCGCCGCGGGCCTGAGCCCGAACAAGGTGGTGATCGACATGAGCTCGATCTCCCCTACCGCGACCAAGGCTTTCGCTGAAAAAATCAACGCCAAGGGTGCGCAGTACCTCGACGCGCCGGTATCCGGCGGTGAAGTCGGCGCCAAGGCCGGCACCCTGAGCATCATGGTCGGCGGTGACGAAAAAACTTTCGCCCGCGCCCTGCCCCTGCTGCAGAGCATGGGCAAGAACATCACCCTGGTAGGCGGCAATGGCGACGGCCAAACCGCCAAGGTGGCCAACCAGATCATCGTCGCCCTGAATATTCAGGCCGTGGCTGAAGCCCTGGTGTTTGCGGCGAAAAACGGCGCTGACCCGGCCAAGGTTCGCGAAGCGCTGATGGGCGGATTTGCTTCCTCAAAAATCCTCGAAGTGCACGGCGAGCGCATGATCAAGGGCACTTTCGACCCGGGCTTCCGTATCAGCCTGCACCAGAAAGACCTCAACCTGGCCCTGGCCGGTGCTCGCGAACTGGGGATCAACCTGCCCAACACCGCCAATGCCCAGCAAGTGTTCAGCACCTGTGCGGCCATCGGTGGCAGCAACTGGGACCACTCGGCGCTGATCAAGGGCCTGGAGCACATGGCCAACTTCTCGATTCGCGACAAGTAAGCCCACCGGTCTGCCCTTTTTGGGGAGACCGCACTACCTGTAGTCGCTGCCGAGGCACGAAGGCTGCGAGTTCTTGATCATGCAGGGAGCCAATCAAGAGCTCGCAGCCTTCGTGCCTCGGCTGCGACTACCAGGTAACAATCATGAGTTCAAACCCCTGCCCCGACTGGGCGACGGCCCTGTGCGCCGGGTTCAGCCAGATCTTCCTTCAGCGTCATCCTCTGTGCGGCGTGCTGTGCCTGCTGGCCATCCTGGTCAGTGCCCCCACCCTGCTCGGTGGCGCCTTGCTTGGCGGTATTGCCGGGCTCCTCACCGCGCAACGGCGCGACTACCCCAAGGCCGAGCGCCAGGCGGGTCTCTACAGCTACAACGGTATCTTGCTGGGGTTGCTGCTAAGCCACCAGCTTGAATGGTCTGCCCTGTTGCCCTTGCTGATCATTGCCAGTGCCGGACTGAGTACGATGCTCGTGCACCAGTGGCTCAAGCGCGCCACCCTCGGCCAAAGCCTGCTGGCCTACACCGCACCGTTTGTGGGTATTGGCTGGATCCTGCTGCACCTGACCAACCCGCCTGCACAAGCCCTGGAGCATACCCAGGCAGTCAATGGCCTCACGCTGGTACCGGGGCTGCTCAAGGGCATTGCTCAGGTCATGCTGCTGCCACACCCGCTGGCCGGGCTGTTGATCGTTATCGGCCTGTGGCTCAGCAGTTGGCGGGCGGCGCTTTGGGCCATCACCGGCTCACTGGCCGGCATGCTGTTTGGCCTGTATCAACAGGACACCGCCGCCGCCCTGGACGGCCTGGCCGGCTACAACCCGGCACTCGCCGCCCTGGCCCTGAGCCAGCAACCACGGCGGCCCTGGCTGCCCGTGGCGGGCATCATCGTGACCTTGCTGATCACACCGGGCTTTATTGCCCTGGGCCTGCCCCCCCTGACCGCCCCTTTTATTCTCGGTTGCTGGCTGGTGCACGCCAGTGTGCGCATCCTGCGCCCCGCACAAGAACAATGCAGGTTGCGCATTGAGCGTTAATACTCGAACCTTCTGACATTTGGGCATCGAGCAACCTGCATGGATAACAATGATTGGCGCCAACGCCTGTACGTGATGGTCTTCCAGGCCGACACACCTGCGGGGCGGCGCTTCGACACCGTCCTGCTGTTGATCATCCTGTGCAGCCTGGTGGTCGTGGTACTCGACAGCATCAACAGCATTCACCGCGACTACGCCAAAATGCTGGCCTATATCGAGTGGGGGTTCACCTTTGTATTCGCCGTCGAATACGGCCTGCGTCTGTATTGCTCGCCCAAACCGCTGCGTTACGCCTTCAGCTTCTACGGCCTGGTGGATTTGCTGGCCATAGTGCCGGGGATTCTGGCGATCTATTACAGCGACGCGCAGTACCTGCTGATCATCCGCATCATCCGAATGTTGCGGATTTTTCGTATCCTCAAACTGCGCCCCTACCTGAGTCAGGCCAACTACCTGCTGTCAGCCCTGCGTGGCAGCAAGCAGAAGATCATCGTGTTCCTGGTCAGTGTCTCGACCCTGGTCACGGTATTCGGCAGCCTGATGTATGTCGTCGAAGGGCCGGAAAACGGCTTTACCAGCATCCCGGTGAGTATCTACTGGGCCATTGTCACGCTGACGACCGTGGGCTTTGGTGACATAGTGCCCAAAACCGTGCTGGGCCAGGTGATCTCGGCGATGGTGATGATCACCGGTTACTCGATCATTGCGGTGCCCACCGGCATCTTCACTGCCGAACTGGCCAACGCCATGCGCGGCGAGCAACTCAAACATGACTGCCCCACGTGCAAGAAGAACAACCACGAACAATCAGCGTCTTTTTGTTCGCGATGCGGTAATGCGCTATTTACCAAAAACGTATAACCACAGTACTTTTTAATCTTTTAAGGACTATACGTCAGCCGCTATAGTTGCTGGCAATATGCCCCTATTGCTCCCTATAACAAGGAATTCGCAGTGAAAAAACTCTTTGGTGCATCCATTCTGGCCGCTGGCCTTGCCCTTGGCAGCGTGGCTAACGCAGCGACCCCGCCGCCACTGCTGAACGTGTCCTATGACGTGATGCGTGACTTCTACAAAGACTACAACGCGGCCTTCCAGAAGCACTGGGCGCAAGAGCACAACGGCGAAAAGCTCAACGTACAAATGTCTTTCGGCGGTTCCAGCAAACAGGCCCGTTCGGTTATCGACGGCCTGCCGGCTGACGTGATCACCATGAACATGGCCACCGACATCAACGCCCTGGCCGACAACGGCCAACTGGTACCGGAAAACTGGGTTACCCGCCTGCCGGACAACAGCGCGCCGTTCACCTCCGCCACTGTCTTTATCGTGCGCAAGGGCAACCCCAAGGCCCTGAAAGACTGGCCTGACCTGCTCAAGGACGGCGTTCAGGTGATAGTGCCCAACCCGAAAACCTCGGGTAACGGCCGCTACACCTTCCTTTCGGCCTGGGGCTATGTGCTGAAAAACGGCGGCGACGAAACCAAGGCCAAAGACTTTGTGGCCAAGCTGTTCAAGCAGGCCCCGGTTCTCGACACTGGCGGTCGTGCAGCGACCACCACCTTTATGACCAACCAGATCGGCGACGTGCTGGTGACCTTCGAAAACGAAGCGGAAATGATCGCCCGGGAATTTGGCCGCGACCAGTTCGAAGTGATCTACCCGAGTGTATCGGCAGAAGCCGAGCCGCCGGTGAGCGTGGTTGACAAAGTAGTCGACAAAAAAGGCACCCGCGCCACGGCCGAAGCCTACCTGAAGTACCTGTGGTCGCCTGAAGGCCAAGAAATCGCCGCCAAAAACTACCTGCGCCCGCGTGACCAGGCCATACTGGCCAAGTACAACGACCGTTTCCCGAAAGTCGATTTCCTGTCGGTTGAAAAAACCTTCGGCGACTGGCGCGACGTGCAGAAAAAGTACTTCAACGACGGTGGTGTGTTCGACCAGATCTATAACGGGCAATAATTCCCTGTCCTGTTGCAAGCCCGCCTTCCATTGTGGGAGCGGGCTTGCTCGCGAAGGGATGCCCCCGGTACGCCTGACAGCCCCCCGTCGCCTGCATCGCAGGCAAGCCAGCTCCCACAGGTTTTGCAGCGCCTGCAAAACCTGTACATATCAACAGTAAAAAAACTTGCCCTCGCGCCCGACTCTGCCCATGCTGTGCATCTTCTGCGATGCGTGAATGAGTTGAGCGATGCGGCTGTTTCTGTGTGAAAAACCCTCCCAGGCCAAAGATATTGCTGCCGTGCTCGGTGCCAGCCGCCGTGGTGATGGCTGCTGGGTGGGCGCCAATGCCACCGTCACCTGGTGCATCGGCCACCTGCTCGAAACCGCCCCGCCCGACGCCTACGACGAACGCTACAAGCGTTGGGTCCTGGCTGACCTGCCGATCATTCCGGAAAAGTGGAAGATGCGCGTCAAGCCCAAGACCGCCAGCCAGTTCAAGGCCGTCAAGCGCCTGCTCGGCGAAGCCACAGAACTGGTCATCGCCACCGACGCCGACCGCGAAGGCGAGATGATTGCCCGCGAACTGGTCGAGCACTGCCGCTACCGCGGCCCCATCCAGCGTCTGTGGCTGTCGGCCCTGGACGATGCGTCGATCCGCAAGGCCCTGGCCGCGCTCAAGCCCGGCAGCGAAACCTTCAACCTCTACCACTCGGCCCTGGGCCGCTCGCGGGCCGACTGGCTGATCGGCATGAACATGAGCCGGCTGTTTACCCTGCTCGGCCGTCAGTCGGGCTATCAAGGCGTATTGCCAGTGGGCCGGGTGCAGACCCCGACGCTACGGCTGGTGGTCGACCGTGATCGCAGCATCAGCGACTTTATCCCCGTGGCCTACTGGGCCATAGACGTACAGCTCAGGCACGACGGGCAGTTATTCACCGCGCAATGGCGGGCCGATCCCGACACCTGCGACGACCAGGACCGCTGCCTCAACCAGGCCCATGCCCAACAGGCCGCAAGTGCAATGCAAAACGCCAGCAGCGCCCGGGTGATCAAGCTGCGCACCGAGCGCATGCGTGAAATCGCGCCATTGCCGTTCGATCTGGGCACGCTGCAGGAAGTGTGTTCAAAAAAGCTCGGCCTCGGCGCCCAGGAAACCCTCGACATTGCCCAGGCCCTGTACGAAACCTACAAGGTCGTCACCTATCCGCGCAGCGATTGCGGCTACTTGCCACAGAGCCAGCACGGCGAAGCCGCGTCGATTCTCAGCGCCTTGCAGCAGGCTGACCCGTCACTGGCACCACTGGCCAGCCATCTGGACCCGCAGCGCCGTTCACGGGCCTGGAACGACGCCAAAGTCAGCGCCCACCACGGCATCATTCCTACAGCTGCTGCAAAGAATATTGAACGCCTAAGCGGCAAACATCGCGCGGTATATACCCTGATTCGCGCACGTTACCTCGCGCAGTTTCTGCCCAACCACGAATACGACCGCACCCAGGCCGATTTTGATTGTGCAGGGCAAAACCTGCGGGCCGTCGGCAAGCAGATCGTCGAGCCCGGCTGGAAGCGCGCCCTGCCCGAGGCCCTGGCCCCGGCCAAAGGTCGCGAAGCCCCGGCTCCACAGCCTCTGCCGTTATTGCGCGAAGGTCTGGATTGCGCGATTGCTGCCGTCAACCTCAAGGACCTGTGGACCCAGCCGCCCAAGCCTTTCACCGAAGGCGATCTGATCAAGGCGATGAAAAACGTCGCCAGGCTGGTGCAAGATCCGCTGCTCAAGCAAAAACTCAAGGACACCACCGGTATCGGCACCGAAGCCACCCGCGCCGGAATAATCCAGGGCTTGCTCGATCGTGGCTACCTGAGCAAAAACGGCAAGGCCCTGGCGGCGACCGCCCCCGCCTTTAGCCTGATCGACGCCGTGCCCCGTGCCATCGCCGACCCCGGCACTACGGCCATCTGGGAACAGGCACTGGACATGGTGCAAAGCGGCGAAATGACCCTCGACGTATTTGTCGCCAAACAGGCGGCCTGGATGAGCAAACATATCGAACGATGCAGCGCCATGACCATGACCATCAGCGGCCCGGCCAGCCCGGCGGGAGTTGCGCCGGCCTGGAAGAAAAAACGCAAGGCCACGACGGGCAAGGCCAGGCCCAAGCGCGCCGTCAAAGCCAAAGGCGCTTGAGCCTTATAGCTGCAATTGCCCCGAAATACAGGTCACGGCCGAACCACCCACCCAGATATCTGCGCCCACCTGTTCGATAGACACCCGCCCTGCCCGACCCATGGCAGTGCCCTGGCTGGCCACATAGCGCGACGGGGCCAGGCCCTCGCCGATCAGCCACTGTGCCAGCCCGGCATTCAGGCTGCCGGTCACCGGGTCTTCGGGCATGCCCTCACCGGCAATAAAAGCGCGCACTTCAAACTGCGCCTCAGCACCGTCCCGCTCCGGGCTCCAGGGAGCCACAACACCAATGGCCAAGCCCGACAACTGCGCGTAGTCAGGTTTCAAAGCCAGTAGCTGCTCGCGATCACCTAACAACAGCGCAACCCAGCCGGGGCCATTGTCGACCCAGCGGGCTTGCACGACAGTGTGCGGCTCGATGCCCAGGCCACGACAGATCCGCTGCAACAGCGCCTCCTCGACGGCCCCGTGGCGCAACAGCGGTGGCGCCATAAAGGCCAACTGCCCGCCACGACGGCGAATACGGATCAACCCTGCTGCGCATTCCTGCACGATTTCCTCGCCACGAGGTACACCCCCTGCTTCCAGCCAGGCATGGCAACTGCCCAGCGTGGGGTGCCCGGCAAAAGGCAGCTCGTTGAGGGTGGTAAAAATTCGCAGGCGATAATCAGCTTCAGGACTTTGTGGTTTCAGTACAAAGGTGGTTTCACTCAGATTGGTCCAGCGTGCGAAGTCGGCCATTTGCGCATCGCTCAGGCTGTCCGCATTCAACACCACGGCCACCGGGTTGCCCTTGAGGGCAACGCTGCTGAAAACATCAACTTGCTTGAATTCAAATGGGCGCATGACCGACTCCTGATAATGATCAGAAGCACCCTACACAATCCAGATAAAAAACGCGCGCCCCGGGTAGTCGCTACCGAGACACGCAGGCTGCGAGCTCTTCATTCGCATCGCTGCAAGCTCAAGGGCTCGCAGCCTTCGGGGGTCAAGAACGTCAAAGACGTCAGACCAGGTCCGTACCCTCACGTTTGGCCTTGCGCATATCGCGCCACAGGCTCACGCACAGGGTCAGCATCACGGCCCCGGCAATGGCCGGCCAGATCAGGACGTACAGGGTTAAAGCGAAACTGGACATGGGGTGGCTCCTTTTTCAGTGGCAGGTTCGACGTTGTGGTGGAAGGCCACGACTCGCTCGTTGATGCAGTCAAAATCAAAGGTTTGGTTGGCTAGCAAGCTCACCAGAACGCACACCAGGGTACTGACACCGTAGGCGGTCAGTGAGCTGAGCAACACCGGGTAATCACGCAGAAAGCCAAACGCGAAAGGCGCCAGTATCAAGAACGCCAAACCGCCCATGACAAAGCCCACGCGCTTGCCAAAAAAGCCGAACGCCATCAGGCCAATCACCACCCCACCACCGATCGAGGCACAGAGTTCAAAGAACAGCGCCACCACGCCCTGCATCTGCAGCAGTTCGAAACGGGCGACCAGAAACATTACAAACCCGGCAATCGCCGCACTGGTAAAGGCAGCGTTGGTAATCCGCTGCCAATACAGGCTGGCAATAACCGGAAAGACAATGGCACCCCATAACGCGCCAACAAAAATCAGCATGGTCAGGATGTCGAGTTTCATGCTGGCAAAGATCATCGCCAGCATGGTTGCCAGCACCATGGTCAGGCGCCCGACAAACAACATGGTTTTGGGATTCGGTTTGCCCTTGGCAATGTTTTTGCCATAGACATCAGTCATCACCAGCGCCGACAAGGCGGACAAATCGGAATCTGCTGTGGACGACAGCGAACCGATCACCATGATGAAAAACAGCCCTACCGCAAACGGCGGCAAGTAGGTCGAGGCCATTTGCGGGATCAGGTTATTGAGGTCGCCATCCTGCGGTTCGATACCCGCCAGCAAGGCCAGAAAACCCAACATCCCCAGTCCGATGACAATCGAGGCGTAACCGATGGTGGCGGTGACGAATGTCGACTTCATCAAGTCTTCACGCACCGCAAACAGGCGCTGGGCGATGGTCTGGTTACCAATGGCGTAGGCCAGCACGGCTACGAAGTAAGGTGCGCCCTGCTCCAGAATCGCGGTTTTCGAATAAAAGCTGGCTTGCTCGGGGGTGATCCTCGGCATGCCCTGGGCGAAGATTTCAGGGCCGCCCAGCTGGAAGAAAATGATCGGAATAATCACCACAGCAGCAAAGATCATGGCGAATAGCTGGCCGAAATCAGTCAGCACCGATGAGCGAAACCCAGACCAGATGGTGTACGTCAGAATCCCGACACCGGCGATAAGCACGCCATGGGTAAAGCTCAGTGGCGAAAGTACCGCGACCAGCGCCCCGGCGGCGGTGAAGTTGACCATCAGGCTGATCAGACTGCCGACGATATTCGAACCTGCCAGAATCATCTGGCTGGAGCGCCCGTGCCGTGCGTGCATGATCTCCGCCAGGGTGTGGGCCTTGGGCGCCAGTTGCCGGAAACGCCGGCCAAAGGGGTAGATAAACAGAATCATCAGCGCGCCCCAGAAACCGTAATGCAACGCCCCCGAGATACCAAACTTGTAGCCCGCACTGGCGGCGGCGTAAAACGAAGCAGCCCAGATCCAGGTCGCCGTCATGCTGGCGGCCGACATGCCATAGCCGATGGCATTGTTGGAAACCATATAGCCATCGACATTTTCGTCCTTGCGCCCGACGCGCAACGACACCAGAAAGGTCAGGCCATAAAAACAGAACAAAAGCAGCAACACGGTGAAGGTGGAAAGTTGAAACATTCCTTTCTCCTTTTTTATACGCGCACAGTCGTTTCAGACGCAACGAAAGGCCGGAATCGGCAAGCGCAACAACCCGGGTTTCCTGACAGGCAGGCGATAGCGGACAGCAGTCCGTGGGTTGTCAGAGTGATGGCTGGCAAGTGACGGAGCGCAAGAGGCGTCCCAGGTCAAAAGGCAAAGCGTGCGCTAGCACGTTGAGCCGGTACTTGCAGCAATGGCCGGCAAGGTGCCGGGAGATAAGTTCAGCGTCAGTGGCGGATTGCCCTGGCGCGAACGAAAGGGAAGTATACAGATTGCGGCAAGATATTGCTGGAAGGGGTCGAGATCGGGCGCCAACATTAGCTAGCCCTTTACGACACCGTAAGTTACACGACTGACAAGCCACTCAAATGGACCGGCACGAAAATACCGCAACCATAAACTACCCAGACCAAGCTGCCCCCCCAAAATGACCAGCGCCACAATGGGTATGCAATAAGATCGCAAGGGCGCCAGTGGTGTTGTGTCGATCAGCCAGCGCCCCAAAGTGTCCTGGGTCAGATAATGGGTTAAAGACATCCTCCCAAGCACAGCCAAACTGGCCGACAACCAATAAAAACGACAGTTGCCATGGACCCATGCCAGGATAAAAAAATAACAAGCCGCCATGGGGTAGCCGGTAAATCTGATATAGGCGTCCATGCGAGCAGAAGTTGCACCGAGCACAACCAGCACTCCATACCCCATCACAAAAAAAACAACACTAACGCCTGCAATCAACTGATATTTCGCCAACCCTGAAACCTGTTTGGCCAACCATTCAAAACCATTAATGCGCGCGACGTACATACCCGCAGCAAAGGGCAATAGCTTGTAAGCAATACCTGTCAAAAATGCCAAGACCCCGCTGCCCGCAGGCAAAAAGACAGCGCAGGCCGAGGCCACAAGCAAGGCTGCAAGCACCCCTTGCAGGTAATGGAGCGGTAGCAGAAACAGCCACATGATCAGAAAGCTGATCGTCACATAACCGACAATAATATCGCTCGGCCAGACAAGACTATGCAGCGTTCCCAGAACATACAGCGCCAAAGCCCTTCGCATATAACGCAAAAAATAACGCTCGTTTCGCTGTTGCGAACGGGCCAGAAAAATCTGCAGGCCGGCACCAAAAAGAAATGAAAAAAGGGTAAAAAACTTGCCGGCAAACATGAGGCTCCAGGCCTGGGAAAACAGGCTTTCAACACTGCCCGCAACATCCTCCAGCGGTTTTACCGACGAATAATAAGTCGCATTGATGAATACGATGCCGCACAAAGCTGCACCCCTGACGCTATCGAGTAATGTGTTGCGCTGATAAATAGTCAACTTCAGCAAATCCTGTGGGGCCTGAAGCGCCAATGCTAAGCGAGACTATTTAAGGCGTGCAGACCAAACCCGGCGTCATATGTTTCCAAATACAAACAAAAACGGCGACCCGAAGGTCGCCGCTTGGCTTTACTTGAACTGCCGACTCAACCCCGGCGGTACGCCGCTGATATCGGTTTCTTCCCAGGGTCCGTTGGGGCTCACGGCGCGGCTCCAGCCGTTGTCCCAGCGGTAGTAGGCGCGCTGGCGGTAGAAGACGTTGGTCTGGTTATCCAGCACATATACGCCCAGGCGCGCATCCCAATGGCTCGGGCCGCCGGGGGGTGGCGCGAAGGTCGCCGAGGTGCGCGGCAGCGGTTTTGGCGCCTTGGGTATGGGCATGTCCGGCAGGGGTTTGCCTGACGGCTGGGGCGTCGGCTGCGGCATCGGCGTGGAGGGCGCAGGCGGTTCGTAAGGCTGGTGAACCGCACAAGCGCTCAAGCCTAAAGCCAGTGTGAGCAGGGTGATGCGTGCAAGTGGATGCATGTCTATTTATCCGGGCTGTCGATGGTCAGCTGTTGCAGCTCTTGGGTGCTGCTGGACAGCGGCTGGCTGCGTCCTACCCACTCGCCTGCTGTCGGCTGGCCAGCACGGGAGATGCGTGCCATTAATTGGACTTCAGGAAAGTTGGACAGTTTCAATTGCGGCATCATTGCATCGACATCGCCCAGTTCAACGGTGATCGGCAAATCCGCCACGGTCACGCGCTTTACCGCCAACGGTGCCGGCGGGCCGGATACCGCACGGGCAAAGATAAACACGCTGTCACCCGGCAAGGCACTGGCCTTGACCGCATCGGCCAGATCCACACTGACCTTGATCGAGGCCATCGCCTTGGCCACAGGTGCAGTTTCAACCTTGCCGCCGCTGGCCTGCAGTTGCTCACGGGCCTTGGCGATACCACCTTCCAGCGCCGCGCGGGAAGCATCGCCTTCAGGCAGTTCCGTCATCAACCGTTGCCAGTAGCCAATGGCCTGTTCGAAGCGCTGATCCTCAAAGGCGGCGATGCCCAGCAGGCCCAGGCTGGTGACTTCCTTCGGGTCGGCCTTCAAGGCTTCATCGGTCAGCGCCTGGAGCTTGTCGCTCCATTTTTTATCGTCGGCAAAGTACTGCGCCTGTGCCCACTGGCCCAGCAACTCGGGCTGACGACCGGCCAGGTTGGCCGCGCGTTCGAACACCCTGGCCGCATCCGCCGGACGGTTTTGCGCCATATAGGCACGGCCCAGGAAATACAGGCCTTCAGCCGAATCCGGTTGTGCTGCAGCGGCACGCTCAAGGCGTGCGACCATTTCTTCAAGGGATTGCGGCGGCTGGGAGAATTCGCGGGTCAGTTCGACCTTGTCGCTGGAACCAAAATGCAGGTACAGGCTCAAGCCCAGTACCGGCACCAGCACTGCGGCCAACAACGGAATGGCCTTGCCCAGGCTGGACACCCGCCCCGGCGCCACGCCTTCGGTGTCCGCGAGCAATTCGCGGGCCGCTTCGGCGCGGCCGGTTTCGAACTGTTCAGCGGTCAACACGCCCTCTTCGCGCTGGGCTTGCAACTCGGCCACCCGCTCTTGATACAAGGCAACGTTCAAAGCGGTACGGTCTTCTTCGCGCTGGGCACGGCGCCCGCGCAATACCGGGATCAATAAAAAGCTGAGGGCTATCAGTAGCAGCAAGCCTGCTGCGAGCCAGAAATCAATCATCTTTGGTTTTATCCAGCAAAGTGTCGAGGCGCTTGCGCTCCTCGGCAGAAAGTGTGTCCGAACCTTCGGTCTGCTCTGTACGTCGACGGCGCCCGACGATGACGCCAATCACCACCAGACCGCCCACCAGCAGGGCCAGCGGGCCAAACCAGAGCACTGCGGTCTTGCGGGTCAGGGCCGGTTTATAGAGCACGAAATCGCCGTAGCGGGCGACCATGAAATCGAGGATCTGCTGGTTGTCCTTGCCTTCGCCGAGCATGCGATAGATCTCGCGGCGCAGGTCGGTGGCAATAGGGGCGTTGGAGTCGGCGATGTCCTGGTTCTGACACTTGGGGCAGCGTAATTCCTTGGTCAGCTCACGAAAACGGTCGCGCTCGGCGTCGTTGGCAAACTCGTAGGTATCGATGGCGGCATGGGCAACCCCGGTCAGGGTCAAACCGAAAACCACGGCGGCTAGCCAGCGCTTCATGGTTTGGCCTCGTCAACCAGTGCCTGATATTTACCCGCAAGCTGCTCGCGCCACACGGTCTCGTCGATCACGCCGACAAACTTGTGGCGGATGATGCCCTTGCTGTCGATCAGGAATGTCTCAGGAGCGCCGTACACGCCCAGATTCAGGCCCAGGGAGCCGTCTGCGTCGTTGATGTCCAGCTTGTAAGGGTTGTGGAAATCCTTGAGCCACTTCTTCGCATCTTCGTTGACGTCTTTGTAGTTCACACCGTAGATCAGCACACCCTGATCGGCCAGTTTGGTCAGCACCGGGTGCTCGACCCGGCATGAGATGCACCAGGTAGCCCACACGTTGACCAGCGCAGGTTTGCCCTTGAGGTCAGCCTCGGTGAGGGTTTTGTCCCCCTCCACCGACGGCAGGCTGAAGGCCGGGAACGGCTTGTCGATCATCGCCGACGGCAGCTCGGTCGGGTCCAGATACAAGCCTCGGTAGAGAAACCACGCCATACCGAGAAAAACGGCCAGCGGGACCAGCATCAACCAACGTCTCATGCCGTGGCTCCTGTCATGCCCAGTGCTTCGCGCACGCGGCTTTTAACCTTGACCCGGTAGCGACGGTCCATCGCTGCCAGCAGTCCACCAAAACCTGTGAGCAGGCCGCCGAACCAGATCCAGCGCACAAAGGGTTTCACATGCACCCGCACGGCCCAGGCGCCGTTGTCCAGGGGCTCGCCCAGCGCAACATAGAGGTCACGGGTGAAACCGGCGTCGATCCCGGCTTCGGTCATCATCGAGTTCTGCACCGTGTACAGGCGTTTTTCCGGGTGCAGTACGCTGACTTCCTTGCCGTTGCGGATCACCCGCACCGTGCCTTTGTCAGACGTAAAGTTCGGACCCTGGAAGTGCTTGGCGCCTTCAAAAATAAAGTGATAACCGCCCAGTTCCATCGACTCGCCCGGTGCCAGGCGCAAGTCGCGCTCGGCACTGTGCTGGCTCGACAACACCACCCCCAGCGCACACACGGCGATACCCAGGTGGGCAATCTGCATGCCCCAGTAGCTGCGGGTCAGGCTGCGCACGCCTTTGATCAGGCCTTTGTGACGGGTTTTGTCACCGATGTCACGCACCCCGGCCAGCAGCACCCAGGCCGACAGCATAAAGGTGGTCAGCACCGCCCAGTTGAAGTCGCCATAGGCCACTCCGGCAATTGCCGACAGCGCGGCGCTGCCCAGCAGTACGGGGGTGAGCATGCCCAACAGCCATTTGACCGGAGTGTCTTTCCAGCGCACCAGCATACCGACTGCCATCACCACCATCAGCAAAGCCATCAGCGGGATAAACAGGGCATTGAAGTAAGGTGGGCCCACCGACATCTTGGCGCCACTGATGGCATCCAGAATCAGTGGGTACAGGGTACCGAGCAGAATCATCGACGCAGCCACCACCAGGATCAGGTTGTTGCCCAGCAGCAGTGTCTCGCGTGACCACAGCTTGAAGCTGACATGGCTTTTCACCACTGGCGCACGCAGAGCAAACAGGGTCAGCGAACCGCCCACGACAAACAGCAGGAAGATCAGGATGAATACGCCGCGCTCAGGATCGGAAGCGAACGCATGCACCGAGGTCAACACGCCGGAACGCACCAGGAACGTACCCAGCAGGCTCAGGGAGAACGCGGCAATCGCCAATAGCACCGTCCAGCTCTTGAACACACCCCGTTTTTCGGTCACGGCCAGCGAGTGAATCAGCGCCGTACCCACCAACCATGGCATGAACGAGGCATTCTCCACCGGGTCCCAGAACCACCAGCCGCCCCAGCCAAGTTCGTAGTAAGCCCACCACGAACCGAGGGTGATGCCGATACCGAGGAAGGCCCATGCCACAATGGTCCACGGCCGCGACCAGCGCGCCCAGGCAGCGTCCAGCCGACCACCCAGCAAGGCGGCAATGGCGAACGCAAAGGCCACGGAGAAACCGACATAACCCATGTACAGCATTGGCGGGTGAACAATCAGGCCAATGTCCTGCAGCAGCGGGTTAAGGTCGTTGCCATCCGAAGGAATCTGCGGCAGCAAGCGTACGAAAGGATCTGAGGTCAGGATCAAAAACAGCAGGAAGCCGACACTGATCATGCCCATGATTGCCAGCACCCGCGCCAGCATCACTTGCGGCAGCTGCCGCGAAAAGATCGACACGGCAAAGGTCCAGCCACCGAGGATCATCGCCCACAACAACAGCGATCCTTCGTGGGCACCCCACACGGCACTGAACTTGTAGTACCACGGCAGCGCACTGTTGGAGTTGCTGGCGACGTACGCCACCGAAAAGTCATCGGCCATAAAGGCATAGGTCAGGCAGGCAAAGGAGAACAACAAGAAGGCAAACTGCCCCCACGCGGCGGGTTGCGCCAGGCTCATCCACAGTTTGTCGCCGCGCCAGGCACCCAGCAGCGGCACGATGGCCTGCACAATGGCAAAGCACAGCGCCAGAATCATGGCCAGATGGCCCAATTCAGGAATATAGAGTCCAGACATCAGTACTTACCCTCACTCGCCGGCACAGGCGCGGACAGACCGCTTTCATTCAACGCCTTAGTGACTTCAGGCGGCATGTATTTTTCGTCGTGCTTGGCCAGCACTTCATCGGCCACTACCACGCCCTGGGCATTGAGCTTGCCCAGCGCGACGATGCCCTGCCCTTCACGAAACAGGTCGGGGAGGATGCCGCGATACTGGATGGTCACGGACTTGTTGAAGTCAGTGACCACAAATTGCACGTCCAGCGAGTCACCCGAACGCTTGAGCGAACCGTCCTCGACCATGCCACCGGCACGGATCCGGGTATCCAATGGCGCTTCGCCATTGGCGATCTGGGTCGGGGTGTAAAACAGGTTGATGTTCTGCTGCAAGGCGCTCAGGGCCAGGGCCACGGCAGCGCCGACCCCTACCAGAATCGCCAGGATGATGATCAAGCGTTTTTTGCGCAGCGGATTCACTTCGAATTCTCCCGACGCAAACGACGCGCCTCTTGTTGCAGATAACGCCGGCGCGCCATGATTGGCAGTGCCACGTTCAACCCCAGCACCGCCAGGCAAATGCCATAGGCCGACCAGACATATACCCCGTGATGGCCCATGGCGAGAAAGTCGCCAAAAGAAGCAAAACTCATCGCGCACCCTCCAGAGCCTTCAACACCTCAGCCTTGACCCAGCTACTGCGGGCCTCGCGCTTGAGCACCTCAAGACGCATGCGCAACAGCAGCACCGCGCCAAAGAAGCAATAAAAGCCCAGCACCGTGAGCAACAGCGGCATCCACATTTCCATGGGCATGGCCGGTTTTTCGGTCAGGGTGAAGGTCGCGCCCTGGTGCAGGGTGTTCCACCACTCCACCGAGTACTTGATGATCGGAATATTGATCACGCCCACAATCGCCAGCACCGCGCAGGCCTTGGCCGCACTGTCGCGATTGGTGATGGCGTTGCCCAGGGCAATCAGGCCGAAGTACAGAAACAGCAGAATCAGCATCGAGGTCAGACGCGCATCCCAGACCCACCACGAGCCCCAGGTCGGCTTGCCCCACACCGCACCGGTGACCAGCGCCACGGCTGTCATCCAGGCGCCAATGGGTGCGGCGGATTGCAGGGCCACGTCGGCGATTTTCATCTTCCACACCAGCCCTACCACACCGCACACCGCCAGCATCACGTAGCAGGATTGCGCCAGCATGGCCGCAGGAACATGGATATAGATGATGCGGAAGCTGTTGCCCTGCTGGTAGTCCGGCGGTGCAAAGGCCAGGCCCCAGACCACCCCGCAGGTGATCAGCAACACGGCGGCAATGCTTAACCACGGCAACAGCCGCCCACTGATGGCATAGAACCATTTGGGCGAGCCGAGTTTGTGAAACCAAGTCCAGTTCATCACGCTGCTTCCATCACGGTGCCGGTCACGACAGGTGTGCTGTCATGCCAGCCAGGGTCTTTACTGGCCCACGCAGGCCAGACCTCATTATTCGCCGACGCTGATTTTCAGGCCGGCAGCTATTGCAAAAGGTGTCAGGGTTACAGCCAGGGCGGTCAGGCTACCAAGCCACAGCAAATAACCGGTTGCAGGCATGCCTTGCAATGCCGCCTGCAGGGCGCCACTGCCAAGGATCAATACCGGGATATACAAAGGCAAAATCAGTAGCGCCAGCAGCAAGCCGCCGCGCTTGAGGCCCACGGTCAGGGCAGCGCCCACGGCACCGAGCAGGCTCAACACGGGCGTCCCCAGCAGCAACGACATCAGCAACACCGGCAGGCATGCCACCGGCAGCCCGAGCATCAGGGCCAGCAGGGGTGACAGGATAACCAGCGCCAGGCCGGAAAACGCCCAGTGTGCCAGCACTTTGGCCAGCACCAGTAGAGGCAGGGGGTGCGACGAAAGGACCCACTGCTCAAGGGATCCGTCCTCGAAATCACTGCGGAAAAGCCCGTCCAGCGAGAGCAAAACCGCTAAAAGGGCCGCGACCCACAGCAGGCCAGGAGACAAGGTTTGCAACAATTTAGTCTCCGGGCCGACGGCCAGCGGAAACATCGCGATGACTATGGCGAAGAACACCAACGGGTTGGCCAATTCGGCCGGGCGGCGAAACAGCAAACGCGCTTCGCGCGCTACCAACACAGCAAACACACTCATACAGCCCACTGCCCCAGGTCGATATTGCGGTAACCGGCCGGCATCCGGGCCAAGGTATGGTGCGTGGTGAGCACCACCATGCCGCCGCTTTCGCAATGCCGGGCCAGGTGCTCTTCGAGTTGCGCCACGCCCTGCTTGTCGAGCGCGGTAAACGGCTCGTCGAGAATCCACAACGGCGGGCTGTCCAGATACAGGCGGGCCAGCGCCACACGGCGCTGCTGCCCTGCCGACAAGGTGTGGCACGGCACATCTTCAAAGCCCTGCAAGCCAACCGCGGCCAGCGCGGCCCAGATGGCCTCGCGGGTTGCCGGGCGATGCAGCGCACACAGCCAGCTGAGGTTTTCTTCACCGGTGAGCAAATCCTTGATCCCCGCCGCATGGCCGATCCACAGCAAGTTGCTGGTCAGTTCATGACGCTGGGCGCTCAGGGCCATACCGTTAAGCCGTACTTCGCCAGCCGTTGGCTGCATCAGGCCCGCCAACAAGCGCAGCAGGCTGGTTTTGCCGCTGCCGTTGGGGCCGCTGATTTGCAGCATGTCGCCGCTGGCCAGACGCAATTCGAGGTGTTCGAACAGCATGCGCCAGTCACGCTCACAAGCGAGCGCTACGGCTTCTAAAAGAGGGCTGGTCACGTAATTGAGGCCTTCACGGTTCAAGTCGGCGCAGGCATGGCCGTTAAAGTGATGCAGGATAAATGCATTTGCGGCCTGATTCAGAGAGCTGGATCAAACAATTGTTATGTTTTTTAGGCGCTCTGAACGACGGGGCAGCATTATACATGCCATGTCCTACGCTAAAGAGGGCAATTTCGACAGGTTGTTACGATGAAAGGCGACATGAATATTCCACCCATCCCACAACCCGCCCCCAGCAGTGTGCGTCAGGGCCTTGTGGGCGGTGAAGTGCTCAAGCTGCTGCAACCTGCAGAAGGCCTGATAAGACCCGGCCAGAGCGCCCAGGCAGAGGTGCTGGCGCTCAAACAATATGACCTGACATTCCAGTTGCTGCTCAAGCTGACCCTGGCCGGAGGCCGGCAAACCAACGTACAGGCCAACAGCACCTTCCCGCTACCGCTGGGCAGCCAGCTGGCCGTAACCCAGCCCTCTGCGGGCAACCTTGCGATCAGCCTGCAACAGGCGCTGAGCAGCAGCGTCGCCACTCTGACCCGCCTCGATACCCAACAACTGCCGGTGGGCACGCTGCTGCAAGGCAAGGTCCTGACCACCCAGGCACTGGCACAGTCCGCCGGGCAACCAGCGGTTTACCGTTCACTGGTGACCCTGCTCAACAGCGCGCTGAGCGGCAGCACCCTGACCCTGGACAGCCCGCAGCCCTTGCGGATCGGCAGCTTGCTCAGTGCACGGGTGGACGGTCCGCAGAGCCTGAACTTTGTGCCACTGAGCGGGCGCCAGGAACAGCTGGCCGTGGCGCAACAACTGGCAACACAACAGAGCCGGCAAGGCTCGTTGGAGGGGCTGCTGTATGCCCTGCAAAAACTCCCGGCCAGTGCCGACATGCCTGCCGAGCTGCGCACCTCCATCGACAAACTACTGGCTGGTTTGCCTGCACCCGCGCAATTGAGCAACGCCAAAGGCCTGGGCGATGCCCTGCTCAACAGCGGCGCGTTTCTGGAAGCCCGGTTGCTGAGCGGGCAAGCCCAGGCACTGGCCCCGGACATGAAAGCCACCTTGTTGCGCCTGATTGCGCAGATCCTGCCCGGGCTGCCGGCCAGCACCAGTTTCAACCCGGGCATGGCGGCCAGCACCCAGGCCCAGGCGCTGCCGACTTTTGTACGCAACGCCCTGGGCATGCTTGGCCAGGTCAGCGCCAAACCGCAGCCCGGCGGCTTCCCGCTGCCCCAGCGCTTGTTGCAAAGCGGCGATAATGAAGACAGCCTGGAAAACTTGCTGAAACTGGCAGCGGCAGCCATCTCGCGCCTGCAAAGCCATCAGCTGTCCAGCCTGGAACAGAGCGGGCGCACCGCCGATGGCGGGGTACTGACCACCTGGCAACTGGAAATCCCCATGCGCAATGCCCATGACATCGTGCCGTTGCAGGTCAAGTTTCAGCGTGAAGACCCGCCGCAGAAAAAACCCCAGGACCAGGCCGAACCGCGGGAAATCAAGGATCAACTATGGCGCGTGGAGCTGGCCTTCGACCTTGCCCCGCTGGGCCCGCTGCATGTGCAGGCGCAGTTGCTGCGCGGCAACCTGTCGGGCCAGCTCTGGGCTGAACAGGCGTTCACTGCAAACCTGATTGAAAGCCAGTTGGGCGCCTTGCGCCAGCGCCTGAGTGATGCCGGCTTGAGCGTGACCGACCTTGATTGCCATCAAGGCAGGCCAGCACAAAGTGGCCATACCCGTCTGGAACAACGCTGGGTCGATGAAACCGCATGAATACACCTGCCGAACCACGCCAGGCGATTGCCCTCAAATACGACGGCAAGCAGGCCCCTACCCTCACCGCCAAGGGTGATGACGAACTGGCCGAAGCCATCCTGGCGCTGGCCCGTGAACACGACGTGCCGATCTATGAGAATGCCGAGCTGGTCAAATTACTGGCGCGCATGGAATTGGGCGACAGCATCCCGCAAGAGCTGTACCGAACCCTGGCAGAAATCATTGCCTTTGCCTGGCAACTCAAGGGCAAATTCCCGGCAGGGTTTGATCCGGATGCCGAGCCGCAAGAGCGGGATATCACCCCACACTGATACCCCGTATTGGCCCCCCGCGTAGCAGCTGACGAGCGGAGCGAGGCTGCGTCCGGTCGCGAAGCGGCCGTAAAACATGAGATATGGATTTAACTCGCACACCGCAGGTGGCTGATTTTGCGACTGCTGCGTCGCAGTGGCGCACCAAACCGGACGCAGCCTCGCTACGCTCGTCAATTGCTACTTATCTGACAAGGCCCAATCCACCTGCTGCGCCGCTTCGAGCAGCCTACTGTCCTGGCGAAACCCTCCGATCAGTTGCAACCCCACCGGCAGTTCACCCGGCAGTCTGGGCAAGGGCAGGTTGATCTGGGGCAACCCGAATGCCATCCAGCATTTGCAAAAGTCTGAAGGACCCGTAGTTTCCAGGCCCAGGGGCGCAACCATGCCGCAGGTGACGCTCAGCATCGCATCGAAGGGCGCAAAAATAGCTTGCAGCCTCGGTGCCTGCGCAGCCAGACGAGCCTTGGCCGCTGACTCCTGCTCCCATGTCGTGCCCCTGGCCCGCTCGATCATGGCAATCACTGACGGGCTCAGCAGTTCAGGGCTGGATTGCCACTCTTTGGACAGCGACCGTGCGCCCTCACAGTCATTGATCAGCAGGTGGTCGTCAAACACGTCCGCAAACTCTTTCGGCAGGTCCACTGTGGTCACGGTGTGGCCTGCAGCCTTCAACCTCTCAACCGCCGCCAGTAAAGCGTCAGCCACCACCGGGTCCACCTGATCCCAACGCGCAGTACGACAAAACCCGAACGTCCTGCTGCCGCTTTCCCGAGCCGATTGCGGCAAACCGGGCACCAGTACCTGAGCGACGAGCGCCAGGTCGCGAACCGAACGGCCATACCATCCCAGCGTGTCAAAGCTCGGCGCCAGCGGCTTGACCCCTTCCAGGGAAACCAGCCCATAAGAGGGTTTAAACGCATACAGCCCACAATAGGACGCAGGCTTGAGCAGCGAGCCCGCAGTTTGCGTGCCCAGCGCCACAGGAAAAAAACCCGCCGCCATACCCGCCGCAGAACCGGCACTGGAGCTGCCCGGCGTCCGGTTCAGATCATGGGGATTGCGGGTCGGCCCGGTTTGCATATAGGCAAACTCGGTGGTGTGGGTCTTGCCCATGATCACCGCTCCCGCCTGACGCAGCAGCGCAACCACATGGGCATCGCGCGAAGGCCAGTTGTTGTCATAGATCGGGGAGTAAAAACCCGTGGGGTGGTCGCAGGTATCAATGATGTCCTTGACCCCAATCGGCACTCCGGCCAGCAAACCGTTGATGCCGGGGCTGCTCAGCCTCTGTGCCTGTTTGCGCACCACTTGCGGGTCGAGGGCGACGAAAGCCCGGATCCTGGATTCACGGGCGTTTGTCTGGCTCAGAAAATGCTCGGCCACTGTGCCGGGGCTCAGGCGAGCGGTGTGGACCTGTTCGGCAATCGAGTGAGCATCCGCCGTGTCGAGAAAACTCATGTTGTATTCAACCTCTGCCCATGACTGCATTACCGGGCATACACCGACGCCCACTCTGTAAAACCCTTGATCTCGATGGGATTGCCCGAGGGATCAAGAAAAAACATCGTCGCCTGCTCCCCCGCCGTCCCGACAAAACGAAGGGTCGGCTCCAGGACAAAGTCCACGCCGCGATCCGTCAGTCGCTCTTTCAAGGCCTGCCAGTCAGGCATGCTCAGCACCACACCGAAATGCGGCATGGGCACCCAGTGATCGCCCACCTTGCCGGTGTTGCTGACGGCAAACGGCTCGCCAAGATGCAATGACAGTTGATGGCCAAAAAAATCAATATCCAGCCAGGTCTCGGTGCTGCGCCCTTGCGCACAGCCAAGTACCTCGCAATAAAAGCGCCGGGCCTGATCAAGGTCGCGAACGTGATAAGCAAAATGAAACAGCGATTGCACAGTGACCTCCCGAAAACGGCTCTGGCCGAATGGCCTGGAGATAAATATGCATCGCCTGATTCAAAAGAGATAACCTGTTATTTTTGCCACGAGCAAAAGTAATTCTTATGGATACGCGCTACCTGAAAAGCCTTATCGCCGTGGTCGATTGCGGCTCGATCGCCAAGGCCGCACGCCTGGAAAACCTCACGTCCGCGGCGGTCAGCCAGCGTATTGTGGCGCTCGAACGGCAACTGGGCATGGCGCTTCTGGTGCGGGTCGGGCATGAAGCCAAACCCAGCCTGGCCTGTATGGACTTGCTGCCAAGGGCGCGTGCCATCGTCAATGAAGTGGCGCTGCTGGCGGGTGACGCCGACACCCGTGGCCTGACCGGGCCCTTGCGCATCGGGGCTATTTCCACGGCACTCACCGGGCTTTTGCCGCAAGCCTTGCGCAGCTTGACCCGCTCGACCCCACAGCTAAAGCCGGTGATTGTGCCAGGCACCTCCCGTTCGCTGTATCAGGCACTGGAAGCCAATGAGCTGGATGCCGCGCTAGTGGTCGCGCCACCCTTTGCGCTGAGCAAGACCTTCGACGCGGTGCTGCTGCGCAAGGAGCCTTTGCTGTTTATATCCAATGGCCATTCTGCGCAAGGCATCGACGCCCGTCTGCAACACTGCCCGTACATTCAGTATGACCCCGACGCCTGGGGTGGCCGCCATGCCGTGCAGTACCTGCAAGACCACGGCCTGACACCCGCCGCCCTGCTCGATCTGGATGCACTGGAAACCATCGCCCTGCTCACGGCACAGGGCCTTGGCGTGAGCCTGGTGCCATGCTGGTCGGGAATTGAACGCTGGACCGGCAGCTGTGTGTTGGAGCCGGCAGGTGATGAGCGCTATGACCGCGAAATTGTGCTGCTCAGCCATGCCCGAGGGCCAAGGTTGCGCATGGTTGAAGTGTTGCGCCAGGCGCTGCTGGAGAATATCGGAAGCAATCTGTAGATACTCTGTGGCAGGTCAAGCCCTATCAAAAGCCCCTCACCCTAGCCCTCTCCCGGAGGGAGAAGGAACTGACCGCACGCGGCCCCAAGATCGCCACTGATCAGCTCCCTCTCCCTCCGGGAGAGGGTTGGGGTGAGGGGCTTTCAGCCATCACTTATTCTCCAGCTTGCCGCAGCGACTACAGAAATACACGCCACTCAACCCTTGTACATCTTGCTCATCAGTTCGGCTTCAGCCTGGGTCAGGCCGCACGCCTGGGTCAGTTCATCGACGCTGGCGCCCATGCTGACCAGGCGCGCCGCCTGGTTGAACGACAGGCTGGTAGGGTCGCGCTGCTCAAGCTGGGTCAGCTTCTCGGGCAGCGGCGCGACCACGGCACGCAGTTCGTGCAGGGCTTCGCCCATTTGCACATTGCCGTTCTGGTAGGTGTCCAGGCGCCGCGCCAGTTCCCGCAGGCGCCGGTCACGCTGCTCATCGCCGGCGGCCTGTTGCGCCACAAGCACGCGCTGGCGGCGCACGTGGCTGACAAACAGCCACAGGGTCACGGCCCACAACAGGCCCAGGACAATTACCGCCGCCTCAAGGATCAATCAGATGTTCTCCAGATCCGACCATTCTTCCTCGGTCATCATTTTGTCCAGCTCAACCAGAATCAGCAGTTCGCCGTTCTTGTTGCACACGCCCTGGATAAACTTGGCCGATTCGTCATTGCCCACGTTAGGCGCCGTTTCGATCTCTGACTGACGCAGATACACCACCTCTGCCACGCTATCAACCAGAATCCCGACCACTTGCTTGTCGGCTTCGATGATGACGATGCGTGAGTTATCGGTGATTTCGGCGTTGTACAGGCCAAAACGCTGACGGGTGTCTATGACTGTTACCACGTTGCCGCGCAGGTTGATAATGCCCAACACGTAGGAAGGCGCACCAGGTACCGGGGCGATTTCGGTGTAACGCAGCACTTCCTGCACCTGCATCACATTGATGCCGTAGGTCTCGTTGTCCAGCTTGAAGGTAACCCATTGCAGGATCGGATCTTCAGAACCCTGTGCCGCTGACTGTTTCATACCCCAAACCCCTGACTGAAAGACTGCTCGATTCTGATAACTGACGACTCGCCTTCACCGGTGAGTCGACCACAATTATTGTTATGACTTGCCCTTGGCAATCAATGCCGCCAGCTGCTCCACGTCCAGCAATGCGCACATGTGTTCGATCACCGTGCCCGCCAGCCATGGCCGCTGCCCGCGCTGGGAGCGCCATTTGATTTCGTTGGGGTGCAGGCGCAACGAACGGCTGACCTGATGCACGGCCAGCCCCCATTCGTAACCCTGTACCGAAATGACATATTGCAGGCCTTCACGCAGGTCGTCGCGATAGCGTTCAGGCATCACCCAGCGCGCAGTATCGAGCACGTTGAGCTTGCCGCTCTGGCTGGGCAGGATCCCCAGAAACCAGTCCGGCTGACCAAACAGCGGAGTGAGTTCGCGCCCGGCCAGTGAGTAGATCGAACCCAGGCACACCAATGGCACCGCCAGGGTCAACCCGGCCACGTCGAACAGCAGGCACTCGAAAGGTTCGGCAGCCCAGGCCGGACGGCCATCATCGGGAACCGGCAAATGCGCTCCGGGGGCACTGGGCCGATGGACTTCGACCAGCGGATGGGCCAGCGCCTCGGCAGGTACACCGACTTCAGACAGCTCCACCGGCATCGCCAAGGGCGCTTCAAGGGACTCGACGTCAGGCTCCGGCTGCGCAGGTGCGGGTTCAGCCGCTTCCAGCGCCTGGGTTGCATCAAACAGCAAGTCGTCAAGATACGACTGCAAGGCCACTTGCGAGCGGTTGGAAAGTGCTACTGGCTGCGTCATAAAGTGCCCCACTCAACAGCCTCGCGACAGAGACCTGTAGACGTTATCGGCCAGACCCGGCCGATACTTGAATACCCGCCCACCTCACGCCACCTGCGGTGCAAGCTGGCGGGTCAGGACGTGCTTGAGCAACGCACGGTAGGCGATCACTCCACGGGTTTTGTCATCGAACTGCGAAGGCGTCTGCCCTGCCCGGCTGGCATCGCGCAAACGGGTATCGACCGGGATAAAACCCTGCCACAGGGTGTCGGGATACACATCACGCAACACCCGCAAGGTACTCATCGACGCCTGGGTACGACGGTCGAACAACGTCGGCACGATACAGAACGGCAGCGCCTGGGGGCGCGAGCGGTTGATCATGCGCAGGGTATGCACCATGCGCTCCAGGCCTTTGAGCGCCAGATGCTCGGTCTGCACCGGGATGATCAGTTGCTGGCTGGCCGCCAGCGCGTTGACCATCAGCACACCCAGAATCGGCGGGCTGTCGATGATCGCGTAGTCATAGTCCTGCCACAGTTGCGCCAGACTGCGGGCAATCACCAGACCCAGACCGCTTTGCCCCGGGGCCTGACGTTCCAGGGTCGCCAGGGCCGTGGTGGCCGGCAGCAAGGCAATCTTCTCGTGGCTGGTGGGCAACAGCAACTGCGCAGCCAGGCCTTCAGGCACCTGGCCCTGATGCAGAAACAGGTCGTAAACGCTGTGTTCCAGACCATCGGGGTCATAACCGAAGTAGCTGGTCATGGAGCCGTGCGGGTCGAGATCGACAATCACCACACGTTTGCCCGCCTCTGCCAGCAAACCGGCCAGGGCGATGGATGTGGTGGTCTTGCCGACCCCACCTTTTTGATTGGCTACTGCCCAGACTCTCATTCAGTTGTTCCTCCCGGCTGCATGCGTGCCGGCCGAGATTTATAGGGTTGGCGACGGGGAATTGACGGCATTCCCGCGAACCAGTGGCTGTGTCTGTGGCGGTGCAGTTTGTGTGCCAGCCCGCTTCAGGGCGGCATCCGGTGTTGCATGGGCGCTGCCCGTGCCGGTCAGGCTGCGGCGCACTTCAAGGTTGCGCGACACTACCAGCACCACCCGGCGATTGAGCGCGCGCCCCTCTGGCGTGGCGTTGTTGGCCACCGGCTGGAATTCGCCGTAGCCCACCGAGGCCATGCGCCCGGGGCTGACCCCCTGCATCGCGAGCATGCGCACGATGCTCGCCGAACGCGCGGATGACAGTTCCCAGTTGGTCGGGTACTGCGCAGTCCGGATCGGCAGGTCGTCAGTAAACCCTTCGACATGGATCGGGTTTTCAAAGGGTTTGAGTACCGCGGCCACTTTGTCGATGATCTCGAAGGCGGCATTGCTGGGCATCGCATCGCCGCTGCCGAACAGCAGGCTGGAGTTGAGTTCTATCTCGACCCACAACTCATTGCCGCGCACCGTCAATTGTTTGGACGCGATCAGATCGCCAAAGGCATGGGTGATGTCATTGGCAATGGTCTTGAGCGGGTCATCGGGCCTCTGGCCCAAACCGGCGTCGGTATTTTCGCTGTCTTTGATCAACGGCTCGGCTGGCTGGGTGGTCAGCGGGCGCTCTTCACCGATGGGCACCGGCTTGATGCTGCGCTCGCTGTCATTGAACACGCCGACCAGTGCCTGGGAAATCACCCGGTACTTGCCTTCATTGATTGAAGAAATCGAGTACATGACGACGAAAAAGGCAAACAGCAAGGTGATGAAGTCCGCGTAGGACACCAGCCAACGTTCATGATTGACGTGTTCATCCCCGTGGCGACGGCGCCGGCTCATAGTTAACCCGTAAAGCCTTGCAGTTTGAGTTCAATGGAACGCGGGTTCTCGCCCTCGGCAATCGACAGGATGCCTTCGAGCAACATCTCGCGGTACAGCGACTGGCGCATGGCAATGGCCTTGAGTTTGCTGGCGATGGGCAGCAACACCAGGTTGGCGCTGGCCACGCCGTAGATGGTCGCGACAAACGCCACCGCAATGCCACTGCCCAGTTGCCCCGGATCAGCCAGGTTGCCCATTACATGGATCAGGCCCATGACCGCACCGATGATGCCGATGGTCGGCGCGTAGCCGCCCATGCTTTCAAACACTTTGGCGGCCTCGATATCGCGGCTTTCCTGAGTCATGTAATCGACCTCCAGCACGCTGCGGATGGTTTCCGGCTCTACGCCGTCGACCAGCAATTGCAGGCCCTTGCGCGAATAGCTGTCGGGCTCGGTATCGGCCACACCTTCAAGGCCCAGCAAACCTTCCTTGCGCGCAGTCAGGCTCCAGTTGACGACGCGGTCGATGCCGCCCGCCATATCGATGCGCGGCGGAAACAAGATCCATACCACGGTGTGCATTGCCCGCTTGAATGCACTCATCGGCGACTGCAGCAACGCCGCGCCCACAGTGCCGCCCAGCACGATCAGCGCTGCCGGGCCATTGGCCAGGGCACCAAGATGGCCGCCCTCCAGGTAGTTGCCGCCGATAATCGCGACAAACGCCATGATGATGCCAATCAGGCTGAGCACGTCCATCAGTGGCAGGCCTCGACCAGATGCTTGCCGATATCATCGAGGCCATAGACGGCATCCGCCAGGTTGGCTTTGACGATGGCCATGGGCATGCCGTAAATCACGCAACTGGCTTCGTCCTGCGCCCACACCTGGCTGCCGCCCTGCTTGAGCAAGCGGGCGCCTTCGCGGCCGTCGGCGCCCATGCCGGTCAACACCACCGCCAAAACTTTGTCACCAAAGGACTTGGCAGCAGAGCCGAAGGTGATATCCACACACGGCTTGTAGTTCAGGCGCTCATCGCCCGGCAGGATGCGTACGGCACCACGGCCATCGATCATCATTTGCTTGCCGCCGGGTGCCAGCAGGGCCAGACCGGGGCGCAGGATATCGCCGTCCTCGGCTTCCTTGACGCTGATGCGGCAGAGCTTGTCCAGACGCTCGGCAAACGCCTTGGTAAACGCGGCCGGCATATGCTGCACGAGCACGATCGGCGCCGGAAAATTGCCCGGCAGCTGAGTCAGTACCCGTTGCAAGGCCACCGGCCCACCGGTTGAAGTACCGATAGCGACCAGTTTGTAAGCCTTGCGCTTGGGCGCAACTGCGGCGGGGGTCGGCGCCGGGCCGCCACGGCTGGCAATGGGTGTGGTGCGCACCGGCGCGACCGCCGGGGCCGGCGCAACAAAACCGCCAGATACGGGCCGGGGCGCCGGAGTCGGTGCTGCCGGGGCCGGGGCGCTGTAGCTGGACAGGCGCCGGTTGCTGCGCGAGATGCTGTGCACTTTTTCGCAGAGCATCTGCTTGACCTTCTCGGGGTTGCGCGAGATGTCTTCAAAGTTTTTCGGCAGGAAATCCACCGCCCCGGCATCCAGCGCGTCGAGGGTGACACGGGCGCCTTCGTGGGTCAGCGACGAGAACATCAACACCGGCGTGGGGCAGCGCTGCATGATATGGCGCACGGCCGTGATGCCATCCATCAACGGCATCTCGTAATCCATGGTGATCACGTCCGGCTTGAGCGCCAGCGCCTGATCAATCGCTTCCTTGCCATTGGTGGCGGTGCCGATCACTTGAATCGTCGGGTCAGCCGACAGAATTTCCGAGACGCGGCGGCGGAAAAAACCGGAATCATCCACCACCAGGACCTTGACTACCATAAACACTCCGTTAGGCGGTGCGGGGCGCGAGCCCCGACTCACCAGAATCAAATACGCCGTGATGCGTAATGCTTGAGCATGCTCGGAACATCCAGAATCAAGGCAATACGGCCATCACCGGTGATGGTGGCCCCCGACATGCCTGGCGTGCCCTGAAGCATTTTGCCCAACGGTTTGATCACCACCTCTTCCTGACCGACCAGCTGGTCGACCACAAAACCGATGCGCTGGGTACCGATGGACAGAATCACCACATGCCCTTCGCGCTGTTCTTCATGGGCGGCAGAAGCCACCAGCCAGCGCTTGAGGTAGAACAATGGCAGCGCCTTGTCGCGCACGATCACCACCTCCTGACCGTCGACCACATTGGTGCGCGACAGGTCGAGGTGGAAGATTTCGTTGACGTTGACCAGCGGGAAAGCAAACGCCTGATTGCCCAGCATCACCATCAGAGTCGGCATAATGGCCAGGGTCAGCGGCACCTTGATGACGATTTTCGAGCCACGACCCAGCACCGATTCGATGCTCAGCGAGCCGTTGAGCTGGGCGATCTTGGTTTTCACCACGTCCATGCCCACGCCACGCCCGGACACATCGCTGATTTCGGTTTTGGTCGAAAAGCCCGGGGCAAAGATCAGGTTGTAGCAGTCGTTTTCGCTCAGGCGATCGGCCGCATCCTTGTCCATCAGGCCTTTTTTCACCGCCAGGGAACGCAGGAAGTTGGCGTCCATGCCTTTGCCATCATCAGAGATCGACAGCAGGATATGGTCACCCTCCTGCTCGGCCGACAAGATCACCCGGCCGCAGCTCGGCTTGCCGGCGGCGGCGCGCTCTTCAGGGGTTTCGCAGCCGTGGTCGACGGCGTTGCGCACCAGGTGGACCAGCGGGTCGGCCAGGGCCTCGACGAGGTTTTTGTCCAGGTCGGTGTCTTCGCCCACGAGTTCCAGGCTGATTTCTTTTTTCAGCTGGCGCGCCAGGTCGCGCACCAGTCGCGGGAAGCGGCCGAAGACTTTCTTGATCGGCTGCATCCGCGTTTTCATCACGGCGGTTTGCAGGTCGGCGGTGACCACGTCGAGGTTGGACAGCGCCTTGGCCATCTCTTCGTCATGGCTGTTCAGGCCCAGGCGCACCAAACGGTTACGCACTAATACCAGCTCGCCGACCATATTCATGATGTCATCCAGCCGTGCGGTATCGACGCGCACGGTGGTTTCAGCTTCGCAAGCCACCGGCTTGTCTGTCGGCGCTGCCGTAGCGCGGGCAGGTGCCGGGCGTGCCGCTGCAGCCGGTTTGGTCGGGGCGACGGCTGTTACCACAACGGCTGCGGAGTCGGCACTGAACTTGCCTTTGCCGTGCATCTGGTCAAGCAGGGCTTCGAATTCGTGATCGCTGATCAGGTCCGGGTCGCCCGCAGGCGCCGCGCTACTGACCGCAGACTCTGCAGGTGTCTCGGCCGCGGTATCCAGCGCATCGCTATTGAACGAACCCTTGCCATGCAATTGATCAAGCAGAGCTTCGAACTCGTCATCGGTGATTTCATTACTGACTTCGCCAGAAGCGGCCGGCACTTCGTCGGGTACAACGGCGACCACGGCGGCATCCGTCGAGAACTGACCCTTGCCGTGCAACTGGTCGAGCAGCAGTTCGAATTCAGCGTCGCTGATTTCGTCGCTTGCCGACAGCTCTGCCGGGGCCGCGGGCTCAGGCTCGGCCGCAGCCGCCTTGACCGCATCGAGGGAATCGAGCAGTTGTTCAAATTCGCTGTCGGTGATATCGGTCACCGGTGCTTCAAGCACGGGTTCAGGCGCTGCTACAACCACTGTTTGCACAGCAGCAGGCTCGGCCAGGCGCGCCAGCGCCGCCAGCAACTCGGGGGTCGCAGCAGTGACCGGGCTGCGCTCGCGCACTTCGCTGAACATGCCATTGACCGCATCCAGGGCCTCAAGCACCACGTCCATCAGCTCTGCGTCGACGCTACGCTCACCCTTGCGCAGGATGTCGAAGACGTTTTCGGCAATGTGACAGCACTCCACCAACTCATGGAGCTGCAGGAAGCCGGCGCCCCCTTTTACAGTGTGAAAACCGCGAAAAATGGCATTGAGCAGATCCGCATCATCCGGCCGGCTTTCCAGCTCGACCAGTTGCTCGGACAACAACTCCAGAATTTCGCCGGCTTCAACCAGGAAATCCTGAAGGATTTCTTCATCGGCGCCGAAGCTCATGTACGTGCTCCTTGAAATAGGCTCTTCGACGCCGGGCAACAGCGCCCGCACGCCTCTTCAAGTCCTAAAAACCCAGACTGGACAACAAATCGTCTACATCATCCTGACCGGATACGACGTCATTACGTGTATCGGCATGAATCTGCGGACCTTCACCCTTGGCCTGGTTTTTTTGCAAATTATTTTCAGCGCGCAATGCATCACGGTCGTGTTCAATGCCGGCAAAGCGATCTACCTGGCTGGCCATCAACACCAGTTTGAGCAGGTTGCTCTCCACGTCCGTGACCAGTTGCGTCACCCGCTTGATCACCTGACCGGTCAGGTCCTGAAAGTCCTGAGCCAGCAAGATATCGGTCAGATTGGCGGAGACGATGTTGTTTTGCGTTTCACTGCGCGTCAAAAAACCGTCAATCCGACGCGCCAGCTCGCGAAACTCTTCGGCACCGATTTCGCGACGCATAAAGCGCCCCCAATCCGCGCTCAGTTCCCTGGCTTCCTGACCCAGGCCGTTGACCAGTGGCGTGCTGTTTTCCACCAGGTCCATGGTCCGGTTGGCTGCCGCTTCCGTGAGTTTCACAACATAAGCCAAACGTTCGGTGGCATCCGTGATCTGCGACACTTCTTCGGCTTGCGGCATGCTTGGGTCAATGTGGAAATTGACAATGGCACTGTGCAGTTCGCGGGTCAGCTTGCCCACTTCGCGATAAAGCCCGCGGTCACGGGTCTGGTTAAGCTCGTGAATCAACTGCACGGCATCGCCAAACTGGCCTCGTTCAAGGCTTTCGACCAATTCGTGAGCATGTTTTTTCAGGGTCGATTCGAAATCGGCCTGTGTGCAATCTTTATGCTCCATAGTGCCCCCAAGGCAGCCGATCAACCGATGCGTTCAAAGATCTTTTCGATTTTGTCTTTGAGTGCGATAGCGGTGAACGGCTTGACTACATAACCGTTAACACCGGCCTGGGCCGCTTCGATAATCTGCTCGCGCTTGGCCTCGGCAGTCACCATCAGCACCGGCAAGTGCTTGAGTTTTTCGTCGGCACGTACGTGGCGCAGCAACTCGATGCCGGTCATGCCCGGCATGTTCCAGTCCGTCACCAGAAAGTCGATGTGCCCCAGGTTGAGGATCGGCAACGCCGTGGTGCCGTCATCCGCCTCGACCGTGTTGGTGAACCCCAGGTCACGCAACAGGTTTTTAATGATCCGCCGCATCGTTGAAAAGTCATCAACGATGAGGATTTTCATGTTCTTGTCCAATTCGACCTCCAAGCAGTCTTTAACGCGCTCATCTCCTGAACGCGTCATTCAATCAATTCGTTTTCAAACACAGCCAGAATCGACTGTGGGAGCGGGCTTGCCCGCGATGGGGTCGACGCGGTGAATCAGCAAAACCGCGTCGATTCCATCGCGGGCAAGCCCGCTCCCACAGGTATCAAGGGCCCTAGTGCGCGCGCCACTGCCCCAGACGTGCCCGCAAACGTGCCGCGCACTGGCTGTGCAACTGGCTGACACGGGATTCGCTGACCCCCAGCACTTCGCCGATTTCCTTGAGGTTCAGTTCCTCGTCGTAATACAGCGCCAGCACCAGCCGTTCACGCTCTGGCAGGTGGGCGATCGCATCGGCCAGCGCGGCCTGGAAGCGTTCGTCTTCAAGGTCGCGCGACGGCTCCGTATGGGCACTCGCGCCATCTTCATGCAGCCCTTCGTGCTCGCCGTCCTGCAACAGATCGTCAAAACTGAACAGGCGGCTGCCCAGGGTGTCATTCAAAATGGCGTAATAATCGTCAAGGCTTAACTGGAGTTCGGCCGCAACTTCATGATCTTTAGCGTCACAGCCGGTTTTTGCTTCAATTACCCGAATGGCATCACTGACCATGCGGGTATTGCGGTGCACCGAACGCGGCGCCCAGTCGCCCTTGCGCACCTCATCGAGCATCGCGCCACGGATGCGGATACCGGCGTAAGTCTCGAAACTCGCACCCTTGGTGGCGTCGTATTTGCCCGAAACTTCGAGCAGGCCGATCATCCCCGCCTGGATCAGGTCGTCCACCTGCACACTGGCCGGCAAACGCGCCAGCAGATGGTAGGCGATGCGCTTGACCAGGGGCGCATAGCGCTCGATCAGCTCGTACTGGCTGTCACGGGAAGACTTGCTGTACATGCGGTAACCGCTGGCCGTCATTAAAAGCGCCCTCCTGCCTGCTGCACCAGACGCTCGACAAAGAACTCCAGATGCCCCCTCGGGTTGGCGGGCAACGGCCAGGTATCGACTTTTTGTGCAATGGCCTTGAACGCCAGCGAGCACTTGGAGCGCGGAAACGCTTCGTACACGGCGCGCTGTTTTTGTACGGCCTTGCGCACACACTCGTCGTAAGGCACGGCGCCCACGTATTGCAGGGCCACATCGAGAAAGCGGTCGGTGACTTTGGTCAACTTGGCGAACAGGTTGCGCCCTTCCTGCGGGCTTTGCGCCATGTTGGCCAGCACGCGGAAGCGATTCATGCCGTAATCGCGGTTAAGCAGCTTGATCAGCGCATAGGCGTCGGTGATCGAGGTCGGCTCGTCGCACACCACCAGCAGCACTTCCTGGGCGGCGCGCACAAAGCTGACCACCGACTCGCCGATCCCGGCGGCGGTGTCGATCACCAGCACATCCAGGTTGTCACCCAGGTCACTGAAGGCCTGGATCAGACCGGCATGCTGCGCCGGGCTCAGGTGGACCATGCTCTGGGTGCCCGAGGCCGCCGGCACGATGCGGATCCCGCCGGGGCCCTGGAGCAGAACGTCGCGCAGCTCACAACGCCCCTCGACCACATCGGCCAGAGTGAATTTTGGGGTCAAGCCCAGCAAAACATCAACGTTCGCCAGCCCAAGGTCCGCGTCCATCAACAGAACGCGCCTGCCCAGCTCGGCCAATGCGATGGACAAGTTGACTGACACGTTAGTTTTACCGACGCCACCCTTGCCGCCGGTCACTGCGATCACCTGTACGGGATGCATGCTGCCCATGATCTTTCTTTACCTTGTCTTACTTAGACGCGGCTACATGCGTTGGCTGCTCGTTCCCCAGCGGAACAACACCTTCAGACCAGCCGATGTAGGTACATTGCAACGTAATCTTGACTACCTCAGCCGACCCGCTTGGGTGGGCTGTGGTAGATATCAGCGAACATATCGGCCATGGCCTCTTCGCTGGGTTCTTCCTGCATTTGCACACTCACTGCGCGGCTCACCAACTGGTGACGCCGCGGTAGATGAAGGTCATCCGGAATCCTTGGGCCGTCGGTGAGGTAGGCCACCGGCAGGTCATGACTGATCGCCAGGCTCAACACTTCACCCAGGCTCGCCGTTTCATCCAGTTTGGTGAGGATGCAGCCGGCCAGCCCGCAGCGCTTGTAACTGAGGTACGCGGCCGTCAGCACCTGCTTCTGGCTGGTGGTGGCCAAGACCAGATAATTTCTGGCCTTGATCCCGCGCCCTGCCAGGCTTTCAAGCTGCAGGCGCAACGCCGGATCACTGGCTTGCAGGCCCGCGGTATCGACCAGCACCACGCGCTTGCGCACCAGCGGTTCGAGGGTCTGGCCCAGCGACTGGCCGGGGGCCACATGGGTCACCGGTACATTCAAAATGCGCCCCAGGGTCTTGAGCTGCTCCTGGGCGCCAATACGAAAACTGTCCATGCTCACCAGAGCGATATTCTGCGCGCCGTACTTGAGCACGTAACGCGCCGCCAGCTTGGCCAGGGTGGTGGTTTTACCCATCCCGGCGGGTCCGACCATGGCGATCACACCGCCCTCTTCCAGCGGCTCCAGCTCGGGCGTGGCAATCATCCGCGCCAGATGCGCCAGCAGCATCCGCCACGCCTGGCGCGGCTCTTCGATGCCAGCCACTTGCGCCAGCAAATCACGGGACAACGGCCCGGACAGACCGATGCGCTGCAGGCGACGCCACAGATTGGCCTGGGCCGGCTTGGCATCCTGTAACTGGCTCCAGGCCAGCGAGCCCAGCTGTACTTCCAGCAATTCGCGCAAACCGTTGAGCTCATGACGCATATTGTCGAATGCGCGCTGATCGATCGTCGGTGCGGCGGGCGCAGGTGCCGGGCGCGGGGGCTCTTCAAGGGTCGGTTCAATCAAAGGTTCGGCAGCGGTAAGCGGCAAACCGGCAAACAACTGCCGGTTATCCCCCGCTGCAGCCTCGCCCTCACCACGCAGACTCAACTCGGCCTGAGCCGAGACAATCCGCGACTGGGTCTTGCGCAGCTCTTCTTCAAGCTCAATGTTCGGTACACGGGGTGCCAGCGCGGACAGTTTGTAGTCCAGGGCCGCGGTCAACTCAACGCCCCCGGCAATCCGGCGGTTGCCAATAATGGCGGCGTCAGCCCCCAGCTCATCACGAATCAGCTTCATGGCCTGACGCATATCGGCGGCGAAAAATCGCTTCACTTGCATAAAACAAACCCTCAGCCGTTAGGGCCTACTGTCGCAACGATCGTGACCTGCTTATTGTCAGGGATTTCCTGGTAAGCCAGTACATGCAGGTTGGGCACCGCCAGACGGCCAAAACGCGAAAGCATCGCGCGTACCGGGCCTGCCACCAACAAGATTACCGGGTTGCCTTGCATCTCCTGACGCTGAGCAGCGTCGATCAACGAGCGCTGGAGCTTCTCTGCCATGCTTGGCTCCAGCAAAACGCCCTCTTCCTGGCCAACTCCTGCCTTCTGCAAACTATTGAGCAATATTTGTTCCAACCTGGGCTCCAGGGTGATCACAGGCAGCTCGGACTCAACGCCTACAATGCTTTGCACGATGGCGCGGGACAGGCCCACACGTACGGCGGCAACCAAAGCGGCAGTATCTTGACTCTTATGGGCATTGTTGGCGACAGCCTCGGCAATACTGCGGATATCCCGTACCGGCACCTGTTCAGCCAACAAGGCCTGCAACACTTTAAGCAATTGCGACAGACTCAAAACGCCTGGCACCAGCTCTTCGGCCAACTTGGGTGAAGACTTGGCCAGCAACTGCATCAACTGCTGGACTTCTTCATGGCCAATCAGCTCGTGGGAATGCTTGTACAAAATCTGATTGAGGTGCGTCGCCACCACAGTGCTGGCATCCACTACGGTATAGCCCAGCGACTGCGCCTGGCTGCGCTGGCTGACTTCAATCCACACCGCTTCCAGACCAAAGGCCGGGTCTTTGGTGGTAATTCCGTTGAGCGTGCCAAAAACCTGCCCCGGGTTTATCGCCATCTCCCGGTCCGGGTAGATCTCGGCCTCGGCCAGGATCACCCCCATCAGGGTCAGGCGATAGGCACTGGGGGCCAGGTCGAGGTTGTCGCGGATATGCACGGTGGGCATCAGAAAACCGAGGTCCTGGGACAGCTTTTTACGCACCCCCTTGATCCGCGCCAATAGCTGGCCACCCTGATTGCGGTCCACCAGCGGAATCAGGCGGTAGCCCACTTCCAGGCCGATCATGTCGATAGGTGTGACGTCATCCCAGCCCAGCTCCTTGGTCTCTTGCGCACGGGCGGGTGATGGCAGCAGCTCCTGCTGGCGCTTGACCTCCTGCAGGGCCTGTACCTTGACCACGTTCTGTTTTTTCCACATCAGGTACGCCGCACCACCGGCCACCGCGGCCAGGCTGAGGAAGGAAAAGTGCGGCATGCCGGGCACGATGCCCATGATGGCCATGATGCCTGCCGAGACAGCCAGCGCCTTGGGCGAGGTAAACATCTGGCGGTTGATCTGCTTGCCCATGTCTTCGGAGCCCGAAGCCCGGGTCACCATGATCGCCGCCGCTGTAGACAGCAGCAGCGAAGGCAGCTGCGCCACCAAACCGTCACCGATGGTCAGCAAGGCGTACACCTTGCCAGCCTCACTGAACGTCATGCCGTGCTGGAAGATACCTACAGCCATGCCGCCGATCAGGTTGATAAACAGGATCAACAGACCGGCGATGGCGTCACCGCGCACGAATTTGCTGGCACCGTCCATGGAACCGTAGAACTCGGCTTCCTGGGCGACTTCCTGACGGCGCATCTTGGCCTGGTTCTGGTCGATCAGCCCGGCGTTGAGGTCGGCGTCGATCGCCATTTGCTTGCCGGGCATGGCGTCAAGGGTAAAACGCGCACTGACTTCGGAGATACGCCCGGCGCCCTTGGTCACGACCACGAAGTTGATGATCATCAGGATCGCAAACACCACGATACCCACCACATAGTTGCCGCCGATCACCACCTCGCCGAAGGCCTGGATCACCTTGCCCGCGGCGGCGTGGCCCTCCTGGCCATGGAGCATCACCACCCGCGTGGAGGCCACGTTGAGCGCCAGCCGCATCAGGGTGGCGACCAGCAGAATGGTAGGGAACACGGCGAAATCCAGGGGCCGCAGGGCGTAGACGCACACCAGCAACACCACAATCGACAAGGCTATGTTGAAGGTGAAAAACACATCCAGCAGGAACGCGGGGATGGGCAACATCATCATTGCCAGCATCACCAGCAACAACAGCGGCACACCCAACTGGCCCTGACCCAGGCCGGCCAGACCGCTGCGAGCGGTGTTGATTAACTGAGAGCGATCCAATGACATTGCGACAAACCTTTAGCAAACTTTTGACGCCATGTGCGCCGTAGAGCCTGCCTTTGCAAGAAACCTTCCAACTTTGGCAATTGGCCATATCGGAAGGGTTCAGTTCCCTCTCCCTCCGGGAGAGGGTTGGGGTCAGGGACTTTCAGCCATCACCTTTCCCCGGATTTGTAGCCGCCGAGGGGCGCAGTGAGAGCTCGCCCTATTGCACAGCGATCGCAAAGCTCAATACGCGGTTCGCCTGCTGATTGTGCGACGGCTTTGCCGTCAATCGCAGCCTTCGGCAGCGACTACAGGATGTGCGGGCCCTGCACTCGCTGTGTAGCACAAGCCTGAAGCCCTACTGTCAAGGCACCCCCATCACCAGTGTTGCACTGCCTGTAAACACTCCCGAGCCAGGCAGGGCTCCCGAATTTCGAACAAGGGCAAAAGTCACATTGTCCGCGCCAACACTGTTAGTAATAGAGGATAGAAAATAACCTCCCGGACGTACCACTGCCCCGCCTTTAAGTAACGCAACCCCCAGACCGGGGTTGCTCGTGGCAAGTATTTGCGAATTAAACAACGCACCGCTGCCCCTTAACGTAATGGTGATTGCGGAATTGATATTGGGATCGGGACAGGCGTAATTCAAACTGAGGGTCTTCTTAACGGGTGAACCACCCGGGCTTTCGCCAATAACGTTGGGATCTACATCCATAAAGTCAACTTCAATAGGGTTATTATTGTTTATGGTGCAGGTTGAGGGCTCGAAGAACAGATTATTTCCAGCCCGGAACTGGATACTCAGGCGAGGTGAAGTCGAGTCATAATTATTGGTCTGCACCAATCTCAGCGTTCCGAGAACATCGCCTGCACGGATATCAATATAACTACCCGGCACACCCACAGTCCTGATAAACATATAAGTCGCCAGATCACGACCACTCAGCTCCTGGTTCGCCATGGACGCTATCAACAGACCACTCGTAGGCGTATTGTAAAAAACATTATTGATTCGCAAGCCCATTGGATACGAGCCAAACTTTGGACCCGGAATTATTGGATTGATATCAGTACGCCAATAATCTCTGGCACTGGTCGGCCGGCTTGAATCAGGGGTAAACCTGCAGTAGAGCGTATAACCGTCCAGCAGCACATACCCGGAACCAGGCACCGCGGCCACATTAACGGTAATATAAGAGGTTGTTCCGGACGTAGATATATTCAGCCACCCACCACGAATAAGGCACTGCCCCGCGCTGGACGTTTGCATCAGCATCAATAAAAACAAACCCGCCAGGTATTTTCTATACATCATCATTATTCAGCCCGCTGTCGAATATAATCACGGATAGTTCAAAGTAAAGGTGGACGTTGCTGTTAACAAACCAGCCGTTACCGACTGATTTGCAATGGCTTGAGGCTCAGCTTCTATAAAAGCTTTAAGCGCAATGACATTGGCCCCGCTGGTTAATGCTTGCCTGTCACTTGTCACGTTGAGCGGCAACAGATTGCCCGCTGGAGTTTCTATCCCGATCGCCACCCCCGCGGCAGTACTGCCACCGCCCAGCGCCAGCAGACCGGGTAGCACGGCACTTGCATTGCCGCTGAAAGTGATAGTTACATCGTTGCCAATACTGATGTCACACCCCTCAAGATGAATTTCAAAGGGCTTGCCAATAGTGCGGGTATTCAAGTAAAGATATTGGCTCGATGTATCCCATAGTTGCAGCGGAATATCATCATCGCCGGGACGAAGCGTGCACGCCTGCGCCACCAACGCGCCCCTGAAACTCAGGTTGGGTGCTGCCGGCGCGCTGGCAGACAGCAGCGATGCGCCCATCAACAGCGTCACAGCCACTGGCTTCCAGCAACTGGCTTTTATCTCAAATCCCATGGACAGACTCCTCACTGGTAATAGGCCAGCAGCGTTGCCGAAGCTGTAAACCCGACCAGGGCGAGCGAGCTCCCACTGTCTTTGACAGGCACCGCTTGCAGCAGTGGAGGGCTCGAAGGATTGATCAGCACCGGTGTATTCAGCACAAAGGGCACGTCATTTCGCAAAAGCCTGATCCCCAGACCCGCAACACTGGACTGCACTGCGGCCGAGTCAAACGTCGTTGCTGTGCCCTGCACCGTCAACCTCATCGCCCACGGCAAAGTCCCAGCCGTGCAATTGATGGTGTAATTCACGGCTTTGCGATTGTTCACGCCATCAATGGTACTGACGCCCACATTGTCAAAGTCGATATCGATATTGCTGCCACTGTTGATCGTGCACGGTGGCGGCTCCACCAGCGTGCCATTGAACGCAAGGTTTGCCATTGCGTTGCTGCCAGTGCCGAATGTGCACAGTGCAAACAAGGCTGTCTGTTGCCAGCGTTTCATATCCGGATCCTTCTTACTGCAGCGCAACCACTAACGTAGCGGCAGCGGTGAACGCCCCGCCGGTCAGTGTGCTGCTGCCTGGGTTTTTCACCGGTACCGCTTCCATGACCGGCAAGTTGGGGTATGTGAAGTTCACCGCGCTGTTGAGGGGCCAGAGAACACCACCCAGCAGCAGCTTGACCCCGAGATCAGTCTTGCTGGTTCTCAGCACCGTACTGTCAAACCCCGCCCCGGTGCCCTGCAAGGTGATCTTCATGTCGTTCGAGGGCTGCGGGTCGCAAGTGACCGTATAGGGCACGGCGCGCCGATAGGTAACCCCGTCAATCCGGGTGGTCATCAGGTCATTGCCGAACGGGACAACAAGGGTGCTGCCGGCATTGATGATGCAAGGTGGAGGCGGCAGGATCGTCCCGCGGATAGTGACGGCGACATCTGCCTGAACACGTTCGCAGAGGATCAGCAGCAGACAGCCACAGGTGAGTACGGCCCGCGACGCAAATGGCATGGTCATCGTTTTCCCTCACTCATACATAAGCCTGAAATCGACCGTGGCCCGAAAGGCACCGTTGCTCAGCGCTGCAGCAGTGCGCCTGGGCTGCACTTGCCAGTTCAGAGTGTCGTTGCCGTGAGCCAGAAACAAAGGCTCACCACGAGACCCCAGACGCACATCCCGGCCCAGGGCATCGGTCAGGCGCAAGCCCAGGCCGCTGACGCCAGCCACCCTGACCAGACGCGGATCATCCTCATCGGCCGGTGCCAGAAAAGCCACGGAGACCACGGGTTGATACGCGCTCCACACCAGATTGCCGGTGTGTTCATTGAGGATGCTGCCGGAGGCGCGCTGGCAATCGATGAAGCGCAACTGAAAAGCCACCGGCGATGCCTCATCACCGGGGCGCAGCAATTGACTGCGCGACACACTTCCAAGGTCTATTGCCTGATCTGCCGAGCTCATGTCCAGGGCACAAGGGGTATCCACCACTGAGCCCAAGATATCCAGAACTCCGCTCATGCCTTGGATTTCGGCATGGCCCTGCGCGGCATACAGCGCCAGCAACAGGCAGCTCAGAGCCGCCACTGTGCAAGGTTTCATCGCGATTCTCCTGCGCCTTGGACTAGTCATTGGTCGGGGACGCATCGGCATCCACCCTGCACATGTTGCCGCTGCAACTGAACGCCAGTGTCGGGCGACCGCCGTAATCATTCACATAGGTCAGCCAGGGTTTGGCGCCCAGATCTGCTGCACTCACACCCAGCTTGAGCGTGCCTTTTGGCGGCACCATCAAGGGTTCGAAACCGGAGGCGGTTTTGGCATCTTTGCCGCTGCGGGCATCTATCAGCGTGATGTAGTACGGGGTCGGGTTATTGACCTGATAGCCATCCCCCTGACGGGTAAGCGTCAGCTTTTTTTGCCAGGGGTCAGAGCGCTCCTGCTGACCCGGAACTATCGCAGCCGGGCGGTAAAACAGCTTGATGCGCGTCTGCAGGGCAATTTGCAGGCTGTTGGTCTTGTCGCTGCGGGGCGGGATTTCCCGCAGGTTGAAGTAATAGACAGTCTCGCGGTCCTGGGGCAGCGATTTGATCGCAGGTAGCGACTGAACTTTCACCTGGCTTTTTTTGCCGGGTTCCAGCCGTTGAACCGGCGGCAGAACAATCAGCGGCGAGGTGATCTTGTTGCCCTGTTCATCCTCGATCCAGCCCTGGGCCAGATAGGGTAACTGGGTGTTGTTGTTGGTGATGGTCATGCTGGCAACCTCCTTGCTGCCATCAAACACGACCCGGGTTCGATCCAGACCTATGGCGGCATTGGCGTTGCCAGCCAGAACCAGCATCAGGAGGGCAAGCGACGAACTCGCAAAACTGAGTTTGTTAATCTTCATGACTGTTTCTCTGTATCAATAAACCCGGTCAGCGACGCTGACGCGGGCACACTCTTGTCCGCTGATACCATCTGGCAGGACAGACTGAGGGTGGAGGACAAGCCGTCGACCGGTAAGTTTTCAGGCAATACAAAGGCGCAGCGCTCGCTCCCCCCCCAACTGACAACCATCTGCCCGCCGGGCTGAATGCCGCTCAGGTAGACGTTGCCAGCATCATTGACGATGCCGGTGCCCTGCTGCTTTTGGTTTTTCACGGTGGCCCCGAAGGGTGGGAAACTGCCGTCAGGCAGGCTCAACACCGCCATAGCCTTGAGCCCGGCAATCACGTCCAGCGTGCGATAACCGATGGCACCCTCTGTCAGGGTCAACTGAGTCATGGACTGCGTCGCTTCCACATGGGTTGGCAGGCTTTCCAGATCAACACTCGCCCCTGTGCGCATAAAGCTGGCGACATCAGCGACCACTGCCTTGCCGAAAATATTGCTGCGCGTCGGGCTGCCGTAACCCCGGACCGGTACATCAGGCACTCCACTGGTGTCGATCATTAACCGGGTGCCACCCGTACCGGCAGTTCGATGCCCTGCCCCCCCATAGGGAGTCAACGTACCGCCACCGCGCGCAGACAGGCTGAGACTGTTGTAGCTGTTCTCTTGCAGGGCAGCGCTGACAGTGATGTCAGCCTGGTCACCGGCATGGTTGAGGTAGCCGCTGACCGAGGTGTCGCTTGCACCCAGTTGATAGCTGTTACGCTGATCAAGCCGGTCGCTGTAAGTCGTGGAATAACTGTTCTGGCCTTGCGAACTGTTAACGCTGCTGTTCAGTGTCCCGGAGTGCCCCAGCGGCAGGCTTACCGACAGGTACATGCCGGTATTGTCGCGGGTGATGCCACTGTGTTGATTTTTCTCCTGGTTGCGGAACAGGTTCATGGAAAGGCTCATGTTCTTGACCGAACCGACACTGAAATAACGGGCCAGGGACAAGTTCCAGCGCTCACTGGTCGGGCGATCCCAATAGGACTGGTTGCTGTAACTCAGATAAGCGGTAAGCCCCAGATCCCGAAACTGCTTGTTGAATGTCCCCGTGTAAATCGACTTGCTGCCGCCCACCGGGCCACCGTAATGGCGCGCACTCAGGTACTCACTCATGCTCATGTAGTTTTTCTGGGAAAACCGGTAGCCCGCAAACGTGACCTGACTGTCGTACTGGTCGAAGTTTTTCGAATAGCTCAGCCGAAAGGAATCGCCCGACAAAGACTTGTTCTGCACTGTGGCGCTGGCCCGGCTGACATCGAATGACATGGCACCAAAGGCAAGCAGGTCGCGCCCCGCCCCGATAGAAAGCGCCGTGTAATTATTGTCACTGAGACCACCGCCATACAGGGACCAGCCGTTGCTTACCCCCCAGGAAAACTCGGCCGTACCAAAGATGTCACCCTGCCCTCCATGCTGAAGAGAAGACGGTCGACCGGTGGCCAGCTTGTAGCGCACGGTGCCGGGGCGCGTCAGGTAGGGAATATTGGCCGACTCAACCTGAAAGGTGGTGACGCTGCCATCCTGCTCTTCAACGCGTACATCCAGGGTGCCGGTTACGGCATCATTGAGATCCTGGATACGGAAAGGACCTGCCGCCACCAGCGCTTCATAGAGCACACGGCCTTGCTGGCTGATAATGACCTTGGCATTGGTCCTGGCAACGCCGACGACTTCCGGTGCATAGCCGCGCAAATTGGGCGGCAACTGGTTGTCATCGGAGTTCAGTGCAAGGCCGGTAAAACGGAAGCTGTCAAACACGTTTGAATAGAGGTAGTTCTCACCCAGGGTCAGACGTGCCTGAATGGCAGGTAGCGCACGATAGGCATAAAAGCGGCTCCACTCCAGACGTTGCGCACGGCTGTAACGCTCGTCGTCTATACGACCCTGCCAGTCTGCGCGAAACCTCCAGGGGCCTCCATTGGCGCCGAACGTACCGTTGCCGCTCAACTCGGTTCGACGGCCCGCACCCTGTTGGCTGGCGGACTTGGCCGTCAAGTTGTAATCCATCAGAACGCCAGGCACGCCGTTGTCCCACCGGGAGGGGGGATCCCAGTTCTGGGCGCTGTACTCCAGATAGGCCTGTGGCACGGAAACATGCAGGGTAGAAGTCCCCAGATCCCCGCTGACGGCCATCCCCGCCAGGCTGTTGGTATTCAAGCACTCGCCACCCTTCCACCAACCGAGCTCAGCTTGCCTGGCACGCTTGAGACCCAACTGCGCAACCAGCTCGGGAGTCAGGCAGGCCTGGCTGCCTTTCGGATCATCGTCCGGAGGATAAAAAGCAATGGGTTGCTCAGACAACAAGTGCGTATTGATCTGTACCTGCATCGGATAAACGCCGGGCAAGATAAAGCCGCTGCGCGAAAATTGTGAAAGGTCGACATTGGTACGATCATTGAGGTCAAGAATATCGCTATTGAACTGAATATCATCCCCAGCCCATGCCTCAGCGCCAAGTGCCATCAACCCGCCCAGCATGCCGGTGCGCAGTATCGTTTGAGCGATTGAATAATCCCGTCTTGTAAACAGCCCGTACATTCAGAAATACTCCAGCCGGAAACGCACCGCCGTTCGGTGAAATCCAACGGCCATGGGACGACCATTGCCAACCAGTTGAAGGCTGTAGTGCAGCTCCTGGTCCGCTCCAGTCAGAGGTATGAGTGCCATGGCGACTCCCGGCTGGCTTTCCTGCCCTTGCGCATCAGCAATGCGCAGAGCAAGACCTTTTGCGGTTCCGCCAACGGCAAACCAGCGCCCGCCGGCGTCTGCCAGACCGTCAAACGTCACCCTTACATGCTGCCAGTCAGGCAAGTAACTACCTGGACGGAAAGAGTCAGGCCTGGCCAATGAACACTTGATCAAACGCAATGTGAACAACTTTGGCAAAGCCTGGCCCTGACGAATAAGTTGCCCCATGGGCAAAGGATCAAACTCAATAAGTTGATACGCATTGCTCGCATCAAGTGCACATGCAGAATCAACAACTTGCCCTTCAAGGGTTACACGTCCGTTTCCCGGACTTGCTTGCACAGCAGAAACACCAGAAAATAAAGCTACAAACACGCTAAAAGTGCAAGCAACTATCAAATTCAAAATAATACTCACCGGCAACTCCACAGGCATACACCCTGCTGCCACACAGGTGGCAACAGGGTAATTGCTTACTGATACGCGAGGGCGAAGTGTGTAACAGCGGTAAATGTACCCGTACCCACAGTACCGGTTGTTGATGACTGGCCTTTCAACTGAGCACCAAACGTCAGAGTATTGCTTCCCGGCGTAATCGCTTTCGGGGTGGTTGCAGTACCCAAAGTGATCGCGGTGCCATCGAACTCGGTCAATAGGATGCCCGCACCAGCAACGCCGTTCAGGGCCAACGCACCAGGCACCTCAGTCGTTCCGGCACCGGTAAAGGTGGCCGTTACCGTTTTGTCAGTAAGGCCGGTCAACGAACAGCCGATCAACTCAATGTCGAAATACTGTTTAGTCCCGACCCCGCCGCCACTCAGCTGGGACTTCGAAACTGAGCCCAGCGGAACAGGCCGATCCACACTTTCAGGGGTAATGGAGCACGCCGCCTCAATAATCTCGCCACTAAACGTAACTGAACCCGTCCCCGCACCTGCAGCATTAACAACCGATGTCGAAGAAGCCAACAGCACCATAGCTGCCAAAGCCGCTTTAATTGCAACATTCATCAAATAGCCTCCATACAAATGCATCAAAGCAATTGTTTAAACTGTATATTAAGTTTTTTAAAAACCAAAAACGACTACACACTTACCCCTCCAAAACAAACACGAATTGCACGCTTGCAAAGTTCTTGTTTATTTCAATCCGGAGAAATAAGAAGCGGGAAAGTTAACAGCTAACTTAAAAGCAAGAAGTAAGGCGATTCCAAGTATTTTGTAGGATCCACCCTAATACAAGATCAGCATATAACAGCGCACTACCAGACACTCTTTAATTAAAGAAATTGACAAGCATTCGCTCAAATCAAAGAGTCAGCACTGCAACAAAGCTGCTGGCATATCACTCATCACGTCGCAAATCCGCCGGGATCGGCAAGTCTTTGAGCGGATCCGGGCGTTTACCCTTACCGGCCTGGTACTGACGGATCTGATACACGTAGGCCAGCACCTGGGCTACGGCAAGGTACAGCCCCGCAGGGATTTCCTGCTCCAGCTCGGTGGAGTAATAGATCGATCGCGCCAGGGCCGGCGACTCCAGCAGCAGGATATTGTGCTTGTCACCGATCTCACGGATTTTCAACGCCAGAAAGTCGCTGCCCTTGGCCAGCAGCATGGGTGCCCCGCCCTTCTCGGGGTCGTACTTGAGGGCAACGGCGTAGTGCGTAGGGTTGGTGATGATGACGTCAGCATCCGGGATCGCCGCCATCATGCGGCGCTGGGACATTTCGCGTTGTACCTGACGAATGCGCTGTTTGACCTCCGGGCGCCCTTCCTGATCCTTGTGCTCGTCGCGCACTTCCTGCTTGGTCATCAACAGCTTCTGATGGCTTTCCCACAGCTGTACCGGCACATCGACCGCGGCGATCAGGATCAGCCCGCAGGCCATCCACAAGGCACTCCAGCCCACCACTTGCAAGCTGTGGATGACCGCCAGCTCCAGTGGCTCATGGGCGATGCGCAACAGGTCATCGATATCGGACTTCAACACCAGCAAGGCCACGATCAGGATGATAAAGAATTTGGCCAGCGCCTTGAGCAGTTCCACCAGCGCCTTGGCCGAGAACATGCGCTTGATCCCGGCGGCCGGGTTCATGCGGCTGAATTTGGGCGCCAGGCTGCCCGCAGCAAAGAGCCAGCCGCCAAGAGAGATCGGGCCGACCAAGGCAGCGATCAACAAAGTGATCAATACGGGCTGCACGGCGATCAAGGCGATTTTCCCTGAATGCAGCAGAAACGCGCCCATGGAATCCGGGTTAAGCAGCACCTCGCGGCTCAAGCTGAAGTTGTAACGCATCAGCTCCATCAAATCCTGCGCCAGCGCACCGCCAAAAATCAGCAAGCCCGCCGAACCAGCCAGCATGATGGCCAGGGTGTTCAGCTCTTTGGAACGTGCAATTTCACCCTTTTCCCTGGAGTCCTTTTTTCGTTTCTCCGTGGGGTCTTCTGTTTTATCGGCGCCACTCTCGCTTTCGGCCATGGCTATCTGGCCTGCGCAAGATCACGTAAAAACTGCAGGGCCTCGGAGGCCAGCGGTTGATACTGGTTGAGAATGTCCGCCATGCTGATCCACAGGATCACCATGCCCAGCACCAGGGTCAGCGGAAAACCGATGGCAAAGATGTTCAGTTGCGGCGCGGCCCGGGTCATTACACCAAAGGCAATGTTGACCACCAGCAGCGCCGTGATCGCCGGCAGTACCAGGAGCAATGCCGCACCCAGCACCCAGCCGAGCTTATTGGCGATTTCCCAGTAGTGGTTGGGCAACAAGCCACCGCCCACCGGCAAGGTGGTGAAGCTCTCGGTCAACACTTCAAACACAACCAGATGGCCATTCATGGACAAAAACAGCAAGGTCACCAGCATGGTGAAAAACTGCCCGATGACTGCCACGTTGACCCCGTTGGCCGGGTCGACCATGGACGCAAAGCCCATGCCCATCTGGATCGCGACAATTTGCCCGGCGACCACGAACGCATGAAAAAACAGCTGCAAGGCAAACCCCAGTAACGCACCGATGACGATTTGCTCGGCAATCAGCAGCAGGCCACTGAGATCCAGCGGGTTGACGGCGGGCAACGGCGGCAGGCTGGGCATGATTGCCAGGGTAATCGCCAGGGACAAAAACAACTTGATGCGTTTGGGCACCAGGGTGGTGCCAATGATCGGCATGGTGGTCAGCAGCGCGCCCACCCGGAACAGCGGCAGCATAAAGCTGGCGACCCAGGTACTGATCTGCGCGTCTGTCAGGGCGAGCAGCGACATTTAGCCGATCAACTGCGGAATGCTGCCGTACAACTGCAGGATGTATTCCATAAAGGTCTGCACCAGCCACGGCCCGGCCACGATCAGGGTGACCAGCATCACCAGCAAGCGTGGGAGGAAGCTCAGGGTCTGTTCGTTGATCTGGGTCGCGGCCTGGAACATCGCCACCAGCAACCCCACCAGCAAGCTGGGTATTACCAGCACGGCAACCATCAGGGTGGTCAGCCACAACGCACTGCGAAACAGGTCTACCGCGACTTCTGGGGTCATGGGGTCAAACTCCGCCGAAACTGCTGGCCAGGGTGCCGATAATCAGCGCCCAGCCATCCACCAGTACAAACAGCATGATTTTGAACGGCAACGAGATGATCAGTGGCGAGAGCATCATCATGCCCATGGCCATCAGCACACTGGCCACTACCAGGTCGATAATCAGGAACGGGATGAAAATCATGAAGCCGATCTGAAAGGCAGTTTTAAGCTCCGATGTTACGAACGCTGGCACCAGAATGGTCAGGGGCGCCGCATCCGGCGTTGCAATATCCGTGCGCTTGGACAACCGCATAAACAGCTCGAGGTCGCTGCTGCGGGTCTGCGCCAGCATAAAGTCCTTGATCGGCACTTCAGCCTTGAGGATTGCGTCCTGGGCCGAGAGCTTTTCCGCCAGGTAGGGTTGCAAGGCGTCGTTATTCACCCGATCGAACACCGGCGCCATGATAAACATCGTCAAAAACAGCGCCATGCCTGTAAGGATCTGGTTGGACGGCGTCTGCTGCAGACCCAGGGCCTGACGCAGGATCGAAAACACAATGATGATCCGCGTAAAACTGGTCATCAGCATGACAAACGCCGGGATAAAGCTCAGCGCAGTCATGATCAGCAAAATTTGCAGGCTGACCGAGTATTCCTGCTGACCATTGGCCCCAGTGCCCAGGGTAATGGCCGGAATCGACAACGGGTCAGCCCCGAACGCCAATGGCGCGGCCAGTGCCAACAACAGCGCGACTACAAAACGCATCAAGGCTTGTCCTTTTGCTGACCGAGTATTTCCATCAGGCGCTTGGCAAACTCGGGGGTGGCCGGTTGCGCAGTACCCGGCACCTGCACCGGCTCCTTGAGCACATGCAGCGGGGTTATCCGGCCCGGCGTAAGGCCGAGCAGGATCTGTTCATTGCCCACCTGCACCAGCACCAGCCTGTCCCGCGCACCCAGGGCCCGGGAGCTGACCAGCTCGATCACCTGACCCTGGCGCGGGCCCGCCTGTTGAACACGGCGCAGCAACCAGGCCAGGGCAAAAATCAGCCCCAGCACCAGCAACAACCCCAGCACCAGCTGGGTCAACTGCCCGCCAACACTGGCACCCGCCACCGGCGCCGCTGCGCCAGCAACCAACGGCTCGGCTGCCAGCACACTCAAGGGCAAGCCCAGTAAACTGCCAAGAAGCCGTTTCATTCAGCGCAGCTTCTTGATGCGTTCGCTTGGGCTGATCACGTCCGTCAGGCGGATGCCGAACTTCTCGTTGACCACCACCACTTCACCGTGGGCAATCAGGGTACCGTTGACCAACACATCCAGCGGCTCACCGGCCAGACGGTCCAGCTCGATCACCGAGCCCTGATTGAGTTGCAGCAGGTTGCGGATGTTGATGTCGGTACTGCCCACTTCCATGGAAATTGACACCGGAATATCCAGAATCACATCCAGATTGGGGCCGTCCAGGGTCACCGGCTGGTTGTTGCGCGGCACGCTGCCGAACTCTTCCATCGGCAGACGGCTGGAGGACGGTTTGGTTGCCGCATCGGCCGCCAGCAGCGCGTCGATATCGGCCTGGCCAACATCGCCGGTTTCTTCCAGCGCGGCTGCCCATTCATCAGCCAGCGCCTGGTCTGCAGCGGTTGTATCGTGTTCGTTAGCCATGGGGGTATCCTCGGCGGGCATTCAATCATTAGCACAGCAAATTCTTGTGGCCAGGCGCCTAGCGCCGACCGATGGGCTCAACCACTTGCAAGGCCAGATTGCCTTTGTGCGAACCCAGTTTGACCTTGAACGACGGCACGCCATTGGCGCGCATCACCAGTTCATCTTCCAGCTCGATGGGGATCACGTCGCCGGGCTGCATATGCAAAATATCGCGCAGGCGTAACTGGCGGCGGGCCACGGTGGCGCTCAGCGGCACGCTGACGTCCAGCACGTCTTCGCGCAGGGCCTTGCTCCAGCGTTCGTCCTGGTCGTCGAGGTCGGACTGGAAACCGGCGTCGAGCATTTCGCGCACCGGTTCGATCATCGAGTACGGCATGGTCACATGCAGGTCGCCGCCACCGCCGTCGAGTTCGATATGGAAGGTCGACACCACAATGGCTTCGCTGGGCCCGACGATATTGGCCATGGCCGGGTTAACTTCGGAGTTGATGTACTCGAAATTGACTTCCATGATCGCCTGCCAGGCTTCCTTCAAGTCAATGAAGGCCTGCTCCAGCACCATGCGCACCACGCGCAGTTCGGTAGGGGTGAATTCACGGCCTTCGATCTTGGCGTGACGGCCGTCGCCGCCAAAGAAGTTGTCCACCAGCTTGAACACCAGCTTGGCGTCGAGGATAAACAGTGCCGTGCCGCGCAACGGTTTGATCTTGACCAGGTTGAGGCTGGTGGGCACATACAGCGAATGCACGTATTCGCCGAATTTCATCACCTGCACCCCGCCCACCGCCACGTCCGCCGAGCGGCGCAGCAGGTTGAACATGCTGATACGGGTGTAGCGGGCGAAACGTTCGTTGATCATTTCCAGGGTCGGCATGCGGCCCCGGACAATACGGTCCTGACTGGTCAGGTCGTAGCTTTTGACACTGCCGGGCTCGGCAGCGGTTTCGGCCTGTACCAGACCGTCATCGACGCCATGCAACAGCGCGTCAATCTCATCCTGGGACAGCAGGTCTTGCACGGCCATGTCGTGGTCCTACTGCAATACAAAGTTAGTGAACAGCGCCTGGTCGATAACCACTTTGCCGAGTTCTTTCTGCGCTACTTCCTGCACGCTGGCAGTGGTTTTCTGGCGCAAAATTTCCTGGCCAACCGGTGTGGCGAGGTCGTCAAAGGTCTGCCCGGAGAACAGCATCACCAGGTTGTTGCGAATCACTGGCATATGCACCATCAGCGCCTTGAGATCGGCGGGGTCGCGGGCTTGCAGGGTCACACTGACTTGCATATAGCGCTGGCGGCCATTGGCGTTGAAATTGACTACAAAGGCCGGGGCCATGGGTTCATAGATGGCAGGCAGTTTGACGTTGACGTCCGCTTGCGGCACAGCTTCGCTCTTGGGGCTGTGCATGAAATACCAGGTGGCGCCAACGGACAGACCAATCGCCAGCAGCACAGCCACGACGATCAGGATAATCAGCTTGAGTTTGCCTTTAACGGCGGGGTCTTTTACTGCGTCGCTCGTCGCCATGCCAATAATCCGTCACTTTTCGGTTTTCACAGGTGCTGGACTAGGCAGAGCAAGTGTTATGCCAGAAGCAGGACGGTGGGTGACTTTGTGGAAGCGGGCTTGCTCGCGATAGAGGCTATGCGGCGCTGCCGTTACACCGCGCCGAAGCCATCGCGAGCAAGCCCGCTCCCACAGGATTTTTACTCAGGCGTAGTAATCCACTGCACTGGAGCCCAGTACTACGCTTGGCGTTACCACCGCGACGTCCACTGGTTCGTCATCAATCACGCTGCCCAGGCGCTGACCACCGCTACCGTTGCGGGCCTGTTGTTCCTGGCCCTGCTGGCCTTGCCAGTGGCGCTGCTGGTCGGACACGTTGACGTCCACCTGGCACATGCCTTGCTGGGCCATCATCTCGCGCAAGCGGTGCATCTGGCTGTCCAGCGCCTCGCGCACGCCGGCATGGCCACTGACAAAGTTGACCTGCGCCGACTGGTCAGCCGCAATATTGACCCGAATATCCAGACGCCCCAACTCTGCAGGCTCCAGCTGGATATCGGCTGATTTGAGGTTGGCGCTGGACAGATACATCACGCGGTTGACGACTTCTTCAGACCAGCCGCTCTGATGCATGGCCAACGGTTGATTGACCGGCAGCGCATTGGTGGTTTTCGGCACCGCCACCTGGGTCAGCACAGCCAGACGGTTGGCGAAGTCATCGACACGGGTATCGCTGGCGGCACTTTTCAGGTCCTTGAGCCCCTCATCAACCAAACCCTTGAAGGCTTTCTCACCGCCGTCAGCCGTGGTCGAGTCTTCGCTTCCACCATCGACCAGCATGGCTATGGCGCTGGCCTGCCCCTGAGCAGCGGCAGGAGCGGCTTCATTAGCCGGGGTCTTGACCTGGGCCTGGCTGCCGGCGGAAACATGCCCGCCCTGTTCCATCGCCAGGCGCACGGCAGGCATAGCGTCAAGGGGGTCGGCTTCGGGGTCGAAGGTATCGTCTGCCACTGGTGGCGGCGGCGCCGGAACTGCCAGTTGCGCCACTGGCACCTCAGGGGTGGCCGGCGGCGTGGGTGTTGGCGCCTCGACAACCGGGGCCGGGGCCGGCGCTACCGGCTGCACTGCCAGCGGATCGGCCGCTGCCGCGTTATCGTCCGGCTTGTCAGCACTGTCATCCTGATCGGTGCTGACGGCATCCTTGGCCTTGCCGACAGGCAAGGGGTTGCCGCTATCGGCAACAGCTGGCGCCGGGTCAGACGCCTGGGCATAGACCTTGGCAAAAGGCTGAGCTTGCGCCTTGGCAGACTGCGCAGGGTTGCCCGCCGCCGCTTTGGGGGCTGCGGCGGCAGGTGTCTGAAGCAGGGGTTGGGCGGTAACGGGCATTAACGGGGCTCCGCTGTACGGCTGGCGTAGGTACAGGTCAGAGAGTCAGAGCAAGGTTCGGGCCAGCTTTATTGCCATGTCATCGGGATACAAAGTGCGGCGGCACCGAACGCTGGCGCTCGGCGCGATAAAGGCGCCGGACCATCTGGTATTCATCGTCGATTTTGATCACCAGCTCCTGGATCTCGGCCAGTTGCTTCTTTTGCGCACGTTCTTCAAGCAGGCCACACAAGTGTGCCAAACGAATGGCACCCATGTTGCTGCTGCTGCCTTTGAAACTATGGGCAACCAGCGTCAGGTCGCAGGCTTCGCGGGTGTTGTGCAATTGGCCAAGACGCTCTTCGGAGTCGGAGAGGAAGGTGTCCAGCAGCTCGGTAAACCCTCCCTCCATCACGTCTCGCAATGCATTGACCACATTCGGATCCATATGAATGTCAGACACTTGTTCACTCCTTGATCAAGAATGGGCGGATTATGCCAGACCCCCCCACGAAAACTCCACGGTCGCGCTACGGCCATCAGGCGCCCAACGCGCTGCAGGGCAGAGTTGACGTACCAGGCTCACCCCGCGTCCCGACAGACGGTCTAAATCCAGTGGCCTGGCCATCACCCTGGCAACATCAAAACCCGCACCACTGTCTTCCACCTGAATCAGCAGACGGCCGCTCTCCCCGATCGGCTCGACTTGCAAGGACACCCGTACAAAGCCGTACTTGAGCGTCGCCAAACGCTCCTTGCGTTGCTGATAGTAATGGGCGAAGCCCCCAGTATCGCGCTTGAGCCGCGAATCGAGACCCAGAACCCCGTGTTCCAGGGCATTACTGTAAAGCTCGGCCAGCACCGCATGGATCACCGGCCCCTGGGCACGCAACCCGTGGACCTCCATCAACAGTTGCAGCAAGTAGGGCAGCGGATTGAACTGGCGCAGGGTCGACGCGCGAAACTCGAAGCTGGCCGACCAGTCCCGCGGGCTGCATTGGCCGCTGTCTGAGTAGACAATAGCCGGCACCCCCAGAAACGCCGGCAGCTGTGAAGTGATGTGCACCATGCTCACATCATCCCGGGCCTGCCCCTGAAAATCGCGCAACGCCTGTTCGACCTCGGCAATCAGTTGCAGCGGATGGCGGTTGGCATCCAGTACCCGCTCCAGACGTTCAATCCCGAACAGCTGCTGATCGGGGCCACAGGTATCGATCACGCCGTCGGTCAATAAGAACACCTGATCGCCGGGCAGCATCGGCAACACCCGGGTGGCATGGTCAAACACTTCGGCGCGCAAGACACCCAATGGCAAGTGCTGCGAGGTCAGTGCCGTGCGCTCACCGCTGAGTGCCGCTTGCAGATAGCCATCAGGCATGCCGCCATTCCAGACTTCGACGCAGCGGCGCTGGGCACTCACGCACAGCAACACGGCGCAACAGAACATATCCACGGGGAGGATACGTTTAAGCTTGGCGTTCATTTCCCTGAGTATTTCCGCCAGCCCATAGCCCTTGGCCGTCATGCTGTAGAACACCTCCGCCAGGGGCATGGCACCAATCGCAGCAGGCAAGCCGTGACCGGTAAAGTCGGCGAGCAGCAGATGGGTATCCCCTGACGGCGTATAGGCGGCCAACAGCAAATCGCCATTGAACAAGGCATAGGGCGACTGCAGATAGCGGATATTGGGGGCATTGAGGCAGCCCGAGTGTGCCACCCGGTCAAATACGGCCTTGGCCACCCGCTGTTCGTTGAGCAGGTAGTCGTTGTGCCGTGCAATCTGGTCGCGCTGCTGCACTATGGTCTGCTGCAGCCTGCGCAGGCGCTGCATCGAGCCGCTCAATTGATATCGAACAACTTGTCGAAGTTGGAAACCCCCAGAATTTTGCGCACATCCGGGCTGCTGTTGACCACCCGAATATCAGAATCATCGCCTCCGGCATGCTCACGCAACAACAGCAACATGCCCAGGGCTGAACTGTCGAGATAGGTTGCATCCTTCAAATCCACCACTACGCAGGCGGGTGCGGGGCTGAGTTCTTCGTAAGCGTCACGAAACTCCTGGTGCTTGGCAAAGTCGAAACGGCCCTTGATGGCGATAGTCAGCTTACTGCCATCTGCCGAGACTTCAGATGTCACTGCCATGTGAATTGCTCCCGAGATAGTCAGTGCAACTATAGACCCTTGTGTGGGAGCGGGCTTGCTCGCGATACAGGCGCTGCGGTCACTGAGGCAAACCGGGTTGACGCCATCGCGAGCAAGCCCGCTCCCACAAGATCGGCGCAACTCCTGTGGGAGCCGGGCTGCCGGACTAGTAAACGTCTTTGCGCGGCAAGCGCTGGGACAGTTCGTCCATCAGCTTTTGTTCACGCTTGTCTTCCAGTTGACGAGCTTCGTCGGCGTAGCGCTGCACCAGCTTGCGCAGGCCTTCGACCCGGGCATAGGCCTGCTGCCAGGTCTCGCGGGCCTTGTCGAGGTTGTTCTGGTGCCACACCAGACTTTGCCGCTGCTGGCCCACTGCAGTTTCCAGTTGCCCAAGGAAATACTGATAGTTGCGCAGCCATTGCCCCGTCACGCCCTGGCTGCCGCGGTCGACCCATTGCGCCTGGTATTCACCGCGAAAATTTTCCAGATCACCGAGTTTGCTGTTGGCCAGGTTGACCTGCCCCTGGAAGTGCCCCAGACGCTGGGCCGCAGCCTTCTCGGTCTTTTCAGCCATGTCCACCACCGGCGCCAGGCGTGAAGCCCTGCTGTCACTGGCCATGCTCGATTAACCCCCGGCTGCAGGGGCGAAGATGCTGCCCAGATGGCCGCCGCTTTCGGCCAGGCTGATATTGTCGTTCAACCCCTGACGCAGATACCCCACCATCGCCGGTTGCAGGGCAATCGCCGTGTCGGTCTCGCGGTCGCCGCCCGGCACATAGGCGCCCACGCTGATCAAGTCCCGTGCCTGCTGGAAGCGCGACCACAGCTGCTTGAACTGCTGGGCGCGGCGCATATGTTCTTCACTCACCACCGAGGGCATGACCCGACTGATGGAGGCTTCAATATCGATGGCCGGGTAATGGCCCTCTTCGGCCAATCGGCGGGACAACACGATATGGCCATCAAGCACGCCCCGCGCCGAATCGGCAATCGGGTCCTGCTGGTCATCGCCTTCTGACAGCACGGTGTAAAACGCGGTGATAGAACCACCCCCGGCTTCGGCATTACCCGCACGCTCCACCAGTTTGGGTAGCTTGGCGAACACCGACGGCGGATAGCCCTTGGTCGCGGGCGGCTCACCAATGGCCAGGGCGATTTCCCGCTGGGCCTGGGCGAATCGGGTCAGGGAGTCCATCAACAACAGGACGTTCTTGCCCTTGTCGCGAAAGTATTCGGCAATCCGCGTGCAATACATGGCCGCGCGCAAACGCATCAAGGGCGCATCATCGGCAGGCGAAGCCACCACCACCGAGCGCTTGATGCCTTCGGCACCCAGGATATGTTCGATAAATTCCTTTACCTCACGGCCCCGCTCACCGATCAGGCCCACCACAATAATATCGGCCTCGGTAAAGCGGGTCATCATGCCCAGCAGCACACTCTTGCCCACGCCGGTGCCGGCAAACAGTCCCAGACGCTGACCGCGACCCACCGTCAATAAACCGTTGATGCTGCGAATGCCCACGTCCAGCGGCACGCTGATGGGGTCGCGCTTTAGCGGGTTGATGGCGGGGCCGTCCATCGGCACCCAGTCTTCGGCCTTCATCGGGCCCTTGCCGTCCAGCGCACGGCCGGCGCCATCGAGCACCCGGCCGAGCATGCTCATCCCCATTGGCAAGCGGCCATTATCGGCCAACGGCACCACTCGGGCGCCTGGCGCAATACCGGCGACACTACCGACGGGCATCAGGAAAATTTTACTGCCGCTAAAGCCCATGACCTCGGCTTCGACTTCTACCGGGTGAAAGCTGTCGTCGTTGATTACCAGGCAGCGGCTGCCCATGGCGGCACGCAGGCCTTCGGCTTCCAGGGTCAGGCCGACCATGCGCAGCAAACGGCCTTCAACCACCGGCTGCACGGGCAAGGACACCGCCGGAGCGTAGCTGCCCAGGCGTTTGGCGAAGCTGGTGCGCTTAAGGTGCATCGAGGTCGATATCGATATCAGGCGCCGCCGGATGCAGTACCTGTTCGTGGAGCTGATCAAGCAACTGGCTCATGGCCTGCTTGATCCGGGTTTCGATGCTGGCATCGATGCGGCTGTGTTCGGTTTCGATGCGACAGCCTCCCGGTTGCAGACTGTCGTCTTCGACAATCCGCCATTGCTCGTCATGACGTTCACGCAAAGCCTTGATCTGGTCAAAGTCCTGCGGATTGATAAACAGGCGAATATTTTCGGCGCCCATCGGCAAGAGCTTCAAACCCTCGCGCAGCACTTGCCCGATCTGGCTCGAATCGGTTTTCAGCTCGCGCTGGATCACTTGCCGGGTCATGTGCTCGACCAGCCCGACCATGGCTTTTTCAAGCTGCTGGTCCTGTTCGGCCAGCGGCGTCAGCAGGCTGCTCATCAAGCGCTCCAGGCTGTTGACCTTGGCCGTCAACGCCGCTTCAGCTTCCTGACGGACCTTGAGCTGGGTGCTATGGAAACCTTCTTTCTCACCCGTGGCGAAGCCTTCGTTGTAGGCCTCCTGGCGAATACTTTCGAGCTCTTCGAGGGTCAGCGGCTGAACTTCATCCAGCGGCACCTCTTCCATCTCGGGCAGTTCTTCAACCGGCTCGGGTTCGACCTCTGCCTCGGGCTCGCGCCACGGATCGAAGCTGGGCAAACCCCATACATCGAAAGCACCGACATCCTTGGCACGGATCACATCACCGGGGGATTCGCCGCTGCTCACTTAGATCATCTCTTCGCCGCCCTTCCCGCCGAGAGCAATTTCTCCGGCTTCGGCCATACGGCGGGCGATGGTAAGGATTTCTTTCTGGGCGGTTTCGACATCGCTGACGCGCACCGGACCCTTGGCTTCCAAATCGTCACGCAGCAGTTCGGCGGCACGCTTGGACATGTTCTTGAAGATCTTTTCCTGCACGTTCTCGTCGGAGCCCTTGAGCGCCAGCACCAGTACGTCGGAGGACACTTCACGGAGCAACGCCTGGATGCCGCGGTCATCGACATCGGCCAGGTTGTTGAACACGAACATCAGGTCTTCGATCTGGCCCGAGAGGTCTTCGTCGATATCGCGGATCGAGTCCATCAACTGCGCTTCCATCGAGCTGTCGAGGAAGTTCATGATATCGGCCGCCCGCTTCACGCCACCCAGCGAGGTGCGCGCCGCATTCGAGTTGCCGGAGAACTGCTTCTCGAGGATCTGGTTCAGCTCCTTGAGCGCTGCCGGTTGCACGGTGTTGAGCGACGAGACCCGCAGGATGATGTCCAGGCGCGCCTTCTGGTCGAAATGACCCAGCACTTCACCGGCCTGATCGGGGTCGAGGTATGCCACCACAATGGCCTGGATTTGCGGGTGCTCGAAGCGGATAACGTCGGCCACGGCACGCGGCTCCATCCACTTGAGGCTGTCCAGACCGCTGGTGTTGCCACCCAGCAGGATACGGTCGATCAGGCCGTTGGCCTTGTCTTCGCCCAGGGCCGAGGTGAGCATTTTGCGGATGTAGCTGTCCGAACCCACGCCGAGGCTGGTCTGGTCGCCGACGATCTCGACGAATTCGCTCATCACCTGCTCGACCTGCTCGCGGTGTACGTTGCGCATTTGCGCCATGGCCACACCCACCCGCTGGACCTCTTTGGGGCCCATATGGCGCAGCACCTGGGCAGCATCGGATTCGCCCAGCGACAGAAGCAAAATGGCGGCCTTGTCGACCCGGGTCAACTTGGCGTTGGCGGCGGCGCGGTTATCACTCATCGGCATTGATCCACTCTTTTACTACCTGGGCCACACGGCCCGGATCTTCTGCGACCAGACTCTTGATTGCATTCAACTGCGCGTCATAGCCTTCGCTGGGGCTTGGCAACATGATGCTTTGCGGGCCGCCAAGGCTGACACGGTCGTTGGCCAGCTCGCCATCCAGACCGCCCAGGCCGCCCATCTCGGCATCGCTGCCAATACCGGCCACCTGCTTGTTGCGCCCGTGACCGGTGATGTTGTTGAGCACCGGGCGCAGCACGCCAAACACCAGCACCAGAATAAACAGCACGCCCAGCACTTGCTTGACCACATCCCAGAACCAGGGCTGGGAATAGAACGGGATATCGGCGATCACTTCACCCCGTTCGGTGGAGAACGGCACGTTGATCACGCTGACGCTGTCGCCACGGCTGGCATCGAAGCCTACGGCGTCCTGCACCAGACGGGTAAAGCGCGCCAGCTGATCGGTGGTCCACGGCACCTGGGTGATTTCACCGTTGGCCGGATTGACGCTGATCTTGTCGTCGATCACCACCGCCACCGACAGGCGATTGACCCTGCCCTGCTGCTGTTTGGTGTGGCTGATGGAGCGGTCCAGCTCGAAGTTGCGGGTCGACTGCGAGCGCTTGTCGGCCGGGTACGGTGCCAGCATCGGCTGGCCGGTGCCCGGGTCCATGATTTGCTGGCCATTGGCATCGAGCAACGGCTGGCCCGGCTGGATCATGCCTGCCCCGCCAGCAGCGCCCTGGCCGGTTTGCTGCGGCGCGCTGGCCGGGCTCGGCGGTTGATTGCTCAGGGCCCCGGGCACGCCTTGCGGGCCGTTGCTGGCGGTGCGCTGCTCACTGGTCGATTGTTCGCTGCGCAAGGCAGGCTGGTCGGGGTTGAACTGCTCAGAGGTGGACTCGACTGCGCTGAAGTCCACATCGGCCGACACTTCGGCCTTGTAGCGGTCATTGCCCAGCACCGGCTGCAGGATGTTGTGCACGCGCTGGGTGAGCATGCCTTCCATGCGGCGGCTGTAATCGAACTGCTTGCCGGCCATGGTCAGCTCGGAATTTTCACCCTGGTCCGACAGCAGATTGCCTTTTTGGTCGACCACGGTGATCTGCGACTTGCTCAACTCGGGCACGCTGGTGGCCACCAGATTAACGATTGCCAGCACCTGCCCCGGCTCCAGTGAACGCCCCGAGTAGAGTTCTACCAGTACCGAAGCGCTGGGCTTGCGCTCATCGCGGACAAACACCGAGCTTTTCGGGATGGCCAGGTGAACCCGCGCACCCTTGACGTTGTTGAGGCTGGAAATGGTCCGCGCCAACTCACCTTCCAGGCCACGACGATAGCGTGTGGCCTCCATGAACTGGCTGGTGCCCAGGCCCTGGTCCTTGTCGAGAATCTCGAAACCGATATTGCCGTCTGTAGGGGTTACGCCTGCAGCGGCCAGCTTGAGGCGGGCACGGGAAACGTCATCGGCCTTGACCAGCAAGGCGCCGGAATTGGGTTCAACGGTGTAGGCAATGTCGGCGGCGGCCAGGGTTTCCATGACCTGCTTGGCATCCATACCGGCCAAGCTGCCGTACAGCGGCCGGTAATCGGGTTGCTGGGACCACAGCACCACGGCAAAGCCGATCGCCACGCTCGCCGCCAGGCCGACCATCAGGCCGACCTGACGCAGCATGGTCATATCGCCCAGATTGTCGAGGAAGGTCAGGCCAAACAGCGGTTTGCCGCCTGCGCCTGCTTTGGCCGGAACGTTATCCGGGAGTGCATCTGCCATGACTTGATATCGCCCTTAAACCGGCATCTGCATGATGTCTTGGTAAGCCTGAACCAGCTTGTTACGCACTTGGGTCAAGGCCTGGAAAGATACGCTGGCCTTCTGGGAAGCGATCATCACATCAGTCAGGTCGACCCCGCTTTTGCCGATCTCGAACGCGTTTGACAGCTGGCTCGACGCCTGCTGGGTTTCGCTGACCTTGTTGATCGCATTGCCGAGCATGTCGGAGAAACTGCTGGCACCCGCTTCGGGAGCGGCCTGCACAGCCGATTTCGGCTGGGCCATGGCGTCCATCTGCATGGCCCGCATATCCAACATCAATCGATTAAATTCAATACCTTGGCTCATGGACCAGTGCCTCCGACGACCCGCATTTTTTTGACACTTTCACAGCGCATATTGAGGTGTAGCAACAAGGGTGCCAGCTCTTTGTCGTTTTATAACAATTAACGTTACAAAACGTCGCAGTCAAGGATCACACCTAACCTGTGGGAGCGGGCTTGCCCGCGATGGCATCACTGCGCAGCCCCTGCTGCACCGCGTCGACTAAATCGCGGGCAAGCCCGCTCCCACAGAGGGTTAAGCGCTCTCAGGTTGCAGCAAACAAATAAGCCTCAACATCCATCCCCGCATCACGCATTTGCGCCAGCTTGTAGCGCAAGGTTCGCGGGCTGATACCCAGACGCTCGGAAGCCTCCTTGCGCCGCCCGCGCTCGGCACGCAGGGTGTCGATAATCATCTGGAATTCACGCCGGCGCAGATCATCGCCCAAGCCGCCCGCCGACTCCACAACTTCCACCGCCAGCGGCGGCAAAGGTGCACAGGCCACAGGCCCGGCCAGGCAAAAATCTGCCGCCTCGATCACACCGCGCTGCTGCAAGATCAACGCCCGCTGAATCGCGTTATCCAGTTCGCGCACGTTGCCCGGCCACGGGTAAGCACTCAGGCAGGCTTTGGCATCGGGCGAAAACCCTACAGCAGTGTGCTTCATTTTGCTGATGTATTTGGCCAGCAGCCGCTCTGCCAGCGGCAGGATATCGGCGGTACGTTCGCGCAACGGCCGCCAGGCCAGGGGAAAGACCGAAAGACGGTAGTACAGATCTTCGCGAAAACGCCCCGCTGCCACTTCCCCCGCCAGATCGCGGTTGGTGGTGGCGACTACGCGGATATCCAGCGCAATCGGCTTGCGCCCCCCCACACGTTCCACTTCGCGCTCTTGCAACACCCGCAGCAATTTGGCCTGCAAGCCCAATGGCATCTCGGAAATTTCATCAAGCAGCAAGGTGCCGCCATCGGCCTGCTCGAACTTGCCGGCCTGGGCAGCAATCGCACCGGTAAAGGCGCCTTTTTCATGACCGAACAGAGTGGCTTCGAGCATGTTGTCGGGAATCGCCGCACAGTTGATCGCTACAAACGGCTGATCAACCCGATGGGAGTGCTGGTGGATATAGCGGGCCAGCACCTCTTTGCCGGTGCCCGACTCGCCCGAGATCAACACCGTGGCATCACTGCGTGCCACCCGCGCAGCCAGCTCCAGCAACTGCGCGCTCGCCGGCTCCACCGCCACCGGCCCTTCGCTGTCGGGTACGCCAAGGCTGCCAAGGGCATGGCGGGCGACCAGATCGAGCAAGGCCCTGGGTTCAAAAGGCTTGACCAGATAATCCACCGCCCCCTGACGCATGGCATCCACCGCACGTTCCACGGCGCCGTGAGCCGTCATCAGCAGCACCGGCAATTGCGGCTGGCAGGCGCGCAGGCGGGCAAGCAACTGATGGCCGTCCATGCCGGGCATATTGACGTCACTGATCACCAGACTGAAGGGCTCCAGCATCACTGCAGCCAGGGCGTCTTCCCCCGAACCGACGGCACGAAATCCGTGACCGGCCAGCAACAGCGTGTCTGCCAGGGCCTCGCGCAACGCATGATCATCCTCGACCAACAGCACGTTAATTCGCATCACCATCAGTTTGCCTCCGCGACAACGGGAATCAGCGGCAAGCTGAGCAAGGCACAGGTGCCACGCCCCCGCCGCGAACGTAATTGCAATTGCCCCTGGTGCGCACGCACCACGGCATTGACCACCGCCAGGCCCAGGCCGGTACCGGTGGCCTTAGTGGTAAAAAACGGCTCGCCCAGGCGCGCCAGCACTTGCGGCTCAATGCCACTGCCGTTGTCGCTGACACACAACCTGAGGCTGTTATCGCGGCGATACAGATGCACCTTGAGTCGCACCTGCGGCGTGCCGGCCTGCAGGGCGTTTTCGATCAGGTTAAGCAGCGCACCGACCAGGGTGTCGCGATTGCACAGCAACTGGCCCGTGTAGGCATCGCACTGCCAGCGGATTGCCACGCCCTGGACATGGGTTTGCGCGGCGGCCTGCAGGGCTTGCATCAACACCTTGGGGGTGACCCGGTCGGCAAGTGGCAGCTCGCCACGAGCAAACACCAGCATGTCGCGCACCTGATGCTCCAGCTCGTGCAGGCGCTCCTTGAGGCGCCCGGCGAAGCGCTGCTGGGTTTCCACCGGCAGCTCTTGCTCGGTCAGATGACTGGCGTAGATCAGCGCGGCCGACAGCGGTGTACGAATCTGGTGGGCCAGGGAAGCGACCATGCGCCCCAGAGACGACAGCCGTTCATGGCGGGCGAGCTGGTCTTGCAGGCGCCGGGTTTCTGTCAGGTCATTGAGCAGTACCAGTTGCCCGGGCTCGGCGTCCAGCGAACGGGTGGCAATCGACAGGCGCCGACCGTCCTTGAGGGACACTTCATGGCCGTCGTCTTCCCGTGGTGCAAAGCAACGGGCGATCACATGACGCCACAATTCACCTTCCAGCGGCAGGCCCAACAACTCGCAGGCTGCGGGGTTGGCCTCGCGTACGCGGCCGCGGTCATCAATCACTATGACCCCGCCGGGCAGCAGATCAAGCAGGTGTTGCAGGCGATTGGCCAGCCGCTCTTTCTCTGCAAGCTCGGCCATGCGCTGCGCACTGACCACTGCCAGCTCGCCGGTCAGCTCCGAGACGCGGGCCTCAAGCAGAGTGTAGGGATCGGGGGCCGAAGACAACTGAACGGCGGCTTGAGGCATGGGGCGTACTCGCTTGGCTGACCGTCATAAAACGGTCCGTTAGACCAAGCGAAGCAATACCCGTGCCTGATAGCGGTGAATTATTGGGATACATCCAATGGACGCCTTGCAATGTAGCCGCTGACGAGCGGAGCGAGGCTGCGATCGACTGCAAAGCAGTTGCCAAACCAGCCTGCGAGGATAGCCTGACACACTGCGCAGCCCGACTTTGCGACTGCTTTGCAGCCGGTCGCAGCCTTCGTTCCTCGTCAGCGGCTACAAGGGAAAGCGCAAGCCGTCAATCATCCGCCTGCTCTTCACCTTCGCGACGGCTCATGCCGTACTTGCGCATTTTTTCCACCAGGGTGGTACGACGAATCCGCAGACGCTCTGCCGCCCGCGCAACGATGCCGTTGGCGTCATCCAGCGCCTGCTGGATCAAACCCTGCTCCAGCCCGCCCAGGTAGTCCTTGAGGTCAAGACCTTCCGGCGGCAGCATCGCATTGGCGCTGGCCACGAAGTCCGTTGCGGCATTGTTGATGGCCACGCGCTCTTCCATATCGCTGCGCAGGCTGTCGACCATCTGCCCGTCTTCGTCGTCCACATAGCGGAATTTTTTCGGCAGCTCAACGACGCCAATCACCCCGTACGGATGCATGATCGCCATGCGCTCCACCAGGTTGGCCAGTTCGCGAACGTTGCCCGGCCATGCATGACGGCACAACGACATGATGGCGGCAGAATTGAAGCGGATCGAACCGCGCTTTTCGTGCTCCATGCGCGAAATCAGCTCGTTCATCAGCAACGGAATATCTTCGACCCGCTCACGCAGCGGCGCCATTTCAATCGGGAACACGTTGAGGCGGTAGTACAAGTCTTCGCGGAAGGCGCCGACTTCAATCATGCTTTCGAGGTTTTTGTGGGTCGCGGCAATGATCCGCACATCGGCGCACTGGGTCTTGTTGCTGCCCACACGCTCAAAGGTCCGCTCCTGCAATACACGCAGCAGCTTGACCTGCATCGGCAGCGGCATATCGCCGATTTCGTCGAGGAACAGCGTACCGCCATTGGCCAGCTCAAAACGCCCGGCGCGGCTGGTGATGGCCCCGGTAAAGGCACCCTTCTCATGACCAAACAGCTCGCTTTCCAAAAGCTCGGCAGGAATCGCCCCGCAGTTGACCGGCACAAACGGCGCGTCGCGACGCTTGGAGTGGTAATGCAGATTGCGCGCAACCACTTCCTTGCCGGTGCCGGACTCACCGAGGATCAGCACGCTGGCATCGGTATCGGCCACTTGCTGCATCATCTGGCGCACATGCTGGATCGCCCGACTGGTACCGACCAGGCTGCGAAACAGATTGGGCTCACGGTGACGACCGCGCTCGCGGGCCTGGTCGTACATCTCGCGATAGACCTGGGCACGGTGCAGGGAATCAAGCAGCTTGCTGTAGCTGGGGGGCATTTCGAGGCTGGACAACACCCGGCGGCGCTGGTCTTCAGGCAAGTCGAGGGCAGAAACTTCACCTAAAAGCATGATCGGCAGGAACTCATCCCACGCGGCCAGTGTCTTAAGCAGTCCTGAAAGACCACCCGCAGTGCTCACGGTGCCCACAAGCACACAGAGCACTTCACGACTGGACGGCAAAGCACTGACAGCCTGCTCCCACTCGTGACTAGGGCTGGTCAAATTTTCTTCGCCAAGAAAATTCAGGATCACCGCCAGATCACGGCGGCGGACGCTATCGTCATCGATCAGCAGAATTTTGGTTTCACGCCACATGCAATAGCAACTTCCCTAGTCAACTCAATGCCCCGGATGGCAGGACATATGTAGACGTCCTAACCCTGTTGGATATCTAAGACGACTGAATACAGAATAACGTGCTAGTTAAGTCAAAAAACTGTGCCGAGTCAAATTTATGGCGGTTTAAAACGCAATTAACCACATATTCTTTAGGCCTTAACCGAATAGATGGTAAACCTTTGACGCATTTTTTGCTTGGTTGATCTGCCCCATCTGCTCAACGACCGACTGCCGCTCGTTGGTCGCGGCCTCCAGCAGCATGCGATACACCACCAGCAACCCCTCCAGATTTTCGCGCAACACCGCCTCATCCAGCGGTGCTTCGTCCAGCACATTCTCGACACACACCCGGCAGGCCGAGTCCAGCTCGCCGATGGCATCCCAGTTGCGCTCGGCCAGGGCATCAATCAGCGCTTCGCGGGTTTCCTGAATACGTTGCAGTTGGCTCATGACGCACTCCTCTGGCTTATTGCGGGGCAATGGCATCCCAACCACTTTTTACAGTGATCAGCAGGCGCGCCACTTCATCGATGATTTCCGGGTCGTTCTTGGCATTGGCCAGGGTCAGGCGCACGGCCATGTACTCGTACAGGCTGTCCAGCTGCTCCAGCGCGGCTTTGTCGTCGGTCTTTTCTTCATCCAGGCCCTGACGCAGGCCGGTGATGATATCGATGGCCTTGGTGATCAACATGGCCTTCTGCGGGATATCACCACGACTCATCGCGCCCTTGGCTTGGGCCATACGGTCCAGACCACCCTCCATCAGCATCTGAATCAGACGGTGGGGGCTGGCTTCGGAGATTTGAGCGTGGGAATTAACCTTCTGATACTGACGAAGGGCGCGCATCGGGTTCATGTTTCTACCTCATTACGGTGTCAGGCAAAAATGACTGGTTCTTGATCTTTTTATCGACTGCAGCGGGCAAAGCTTTAGCGGCCAGAACGCGGCAAATCAGTCGGATTTAGGGTTATTCAAGGAATTGAGCGTGGTCATGATGCTGGAACTGCTGGCGTTGATTTTGGCGATCAAACCGTCCATGGCCGTGTATTTGGCGGTCAGGGTGCTTTTCATGGATTCCATGCGCCGGTCCAGGTCTGCTTGCTGAGTGGTCAGCGTAGTCAGCTTGGTGTTCAGATCCGTGGCCCGCGCCGCCAGCAAGCCGCTGCTGCCGACATAGCTTTCGGTCGCCTTGGTCATACGGGTTATCAGGCCGGTATCGCCGGTAAACACCTTGGCAATCTCGATTGCACCGTTGGGTGTGGCAACCGCGGCTTTCCACTTGGTGTCATCCAGGGTCAGCAGCCCGGTTTTCTGATCGGTACTGATGCCCATCTGGGACAGGTTGCCGACACTCGAAGTACCCGAGTTTTGCAGCAGCTCGCCGCGCAAACCGTTGACCAGCTGACGCATCGACGCATCACCGGTCAGGGCGCCCGAGGTGGTGGTTGCCGCATCACCGGTGGCGGTGACCTTGGTCTGGGTATTGATACTGGTCAGCAGTGCATTGTAGGCCGTGACAAACGACTGCACCGAGGTCTTCAGAGTGTCGGTGTTGGAGGCCACGGTGATGGTGGATTCCTTGGTATCGAGCAGCTCCAGGGTCACGCCACTGATGGCCGACGTGATCTTGTTGCTCGACGACTCCATCGCAATGTCATCGATGGTGTATTCGGCATTCACCGGCGGTTTACCGGCGCTATAGTCGGTGGCCAGCTCCGAATCGCCACTGATGGTGATATCGGTGCCCTTGCCCGTGGTCTGCGAGCCGATCACCAGACGCGAACCGTTGGCGTCTGTCAGCACGTTGGCGCTGATGCCCTTGGACTGCAGCTGCGTGTTGATCGCGTCCCGGGTCTGCTGCATGGTCGCGCCAGCCGGGATCTTGACGTCATAGCTGTCACCGGACTGGGAGATGGTCAGGGTCTGGTCTTGTTCGCTGGAGTTGACCGACGCCGACGCGCCGCCTTCAAACACCTTGCTGGTGATTTTGGAAGAGGTTGCCAACTGAGTGACGTTCAGCGCGTACTTGCCGCTGGACGCCTTGTCATCGATGGTGACCTTGGAAATTTTCTCGTCCGTGGACGAAGCGGTCAAACCGTTGAAACTGGAGACGCTGTTGAGCTTGGCAATGGCTGTGCGATAGCTTTCCAGCGACGCTTTCACCGTGCCCACGGCGGACAGCTGAATGGTGGTGTCTTTTTGTTGCGCGGTAATCTGGCTTTGCTTGGGTGCTTTTTCAGCATCAACCAAGGCTTTCACAATCCCGATGGTGTCAAAACCCGAACCGACGCCGGTAATCGTAGAACTGGCCATCTGTATTCTCCTTGTCCGGTGGCTACCGCTTTATTGACGAAGCAAGTGCCAAGACTGCAGGCAGCTTCACAATTCGTGCCACCTTCAAGCAGTAAATGCTGAAAAAACAAAAGGGCACGTAAACGCGCCCTTTTGTTCTCAACCCAGCGCTGAAATTACTGAAGCAGTTTCATGACAGCGGAAGGCAGCTGGTTAGCCTGGGACAGGATCGCGGTGGATGCCTGTTGCAGGGTTTGCTGCTTGGTCAGCTCGGCGGCTTCGGAAGCGAAGTCAGTATCCTGAACACGACCCAGTGCAGCGGTGGAGTTCTCGGAAATGCTCTGCAGGTTGGCCACGGTGCTGGTGAAACGGTTTTGTACGGCACCCAGGGCGGAACGTTGAGTATCGATCTGCTGGATCGCGTCAGCCAGAGCCTGGACGGTACGCTGGGAGTCAGCGGCGGTCAGAACGCTCAGGTCGGAGACCGTGGTTTCTACGGTGGTGGCTGTGGTTTTGCCGGTGCTACCAGCTGCCGGGGTCAGTCCCAATGCAGCCAGACCAGTACCTGCAGCGCCATCTTTAACGGTAATGTCTTTGTTGGAGAACAGCTTCAGGGTGCCGTCATCGTTTTTGCTAGCTGTTACGCCGGTGCTGGCACTATTTATTGAGGATACAATTGAATCCGTTGAGTCACCTTTTTTAAATTTGACCTCAACACCATTTAACTCAATCGAGGTGTCTGCTGTTAATTTGGCCTGAGAAGTACCAGCAGAAAGCCCCAACTGAGCAAGCGAACCACCCTTGGTGTTTGCCAACTTAACGTCATTGCCGTCAGTAGAGGTCAGCTCTATACGCCCATCAGTACCAAGCGACACCGATTTGATACCATCAATACTTTTCATTTTATTCAAGACGCTATCGATACTCTCGGAAGTAGCCCAAGCAACCGACTTCCCATTAATGGCGATTTCACCAGCATCTTTCATTGTAGTAGTAGCTTTTACTGCAGTAGTAGCCCCTGCCGTAGTAAGGCCTGCCTTACCTGCATCGGCACCACTTATAACAATATTAGCCGCAGAAGTAAGCGTAATTTTTCCAGTATTATTATCATAAGTACCTGTAACAGCAGCATCTGCAGCTGTTATTGCACCCACAAGTTCACTACCGGTCATCCCAGCTGTAACACCAACCTTTTTGCCATTAACTGTAATATCATCCGTAGCAGTCAACTTCGAAGTAGCAGCAGTTTTTAAATCAGGAATAGCGGAACCAGTAGTACTTGCTGTAGCTGTAGCCGTAGCTGCAAGACCTGTTTTAGGTACAGCAGTCCCACCCACCGCGATATCTGCCCCCGAAGCGAGAGTCATTTTCCCTGATGCTTCGTCGAATGTCGCTGTAACGGTAGGGTCTACATTTGTAATTGCAGCAGCTAGCTGGGCACCCGTCATATTAGCCGTGAGAGCAACTGACTTCGTATTAATTGTAAGCGTCTCTGATGCAAGTATCCCGGAGGTAGAACCAGCTTTCAGCAGAGGCGTAGCAGCACCAACACTAGTAGCTGCAATGCTAGTAGTTGCAACGTTTGTAGTACCTGTTAGCACTGATCCTACAGCCGTCGCTGACATGTTTTGCATAGCAGCACCACTCACAGATGCCTCGCTGAACGACCCCTTCAAACCAGTAGCGCTGATATCAGTCATACCAAACGAAATGGTCTGGTTAGCGTCAGCACCGATCTGGAAAGACTGGTTGGTGAACGAGCCATCCAGCAGGTTACGACCACCGAAAGTGGTGGTTTGTGCGATACGGGTCAGTTCACCGGTTTTCGCAGTAAATTCTTGTTGCAGGGACGCACGGTCAGCGTCGCTTTTATCACCGTTCGCGGACTGCAGGGCCAGTTCACGCAAACGTTGCAGAATGTTGGTCGATTCCTGCATCGCGCCTTCAGCGGTCTGCGCGATCGAGGAGCCGTTGTTGGCGTTGGCAATGGCAACGGTCATGCCTTTGGTCTGGGAAGTCAGACGGTTGGCGATCTGCATGCCAGCAGCGTCGTCTTTGGCGCTGTTGATTTTCAGGCCGGACGACAGACGGGTCATCGAGGTGCTCAACGAGTCGCCGGCTTTGTTCAGGTTCTTCTGAACGGTCTGGGACGTGACGTTAGTGTTTACTGATAAAGCCATGACGAAATCCTCATTGGATGAATACTGCGGCTTCCGGCCCTGGCAACCGCCGGGTGTGGCCTAGAGAACCTTCGTAATAGTTATCGTCGTGAATGTCGGTTGCTTGAGGGTTATTTTGTTTTTTTTTGCTGCCCGGGGACCATGCCTTGTAATTCAGGGGGTTAGCGCGGGCCGTCGAACCTGTGCCCGGCTTTAAATCCAGCCCTCACCCCAGCCCTCTCCCGAGGGAGAGGGAGCCGATTGGGGGATATTGAAGCGCTTCGGCAGTCTGATGGTATTGCGTTAAATCCTGCATCAACCCGGTCAGTCCCCTCTCCCTCCGGGAGAGGGCTAGGGTGAGGGCCAGCCGTAACGCAAAACGCCCATGGCTTTGCGGCCACGGGCGTTTTGTGTTTCAACGTGAAACTTATGGGCGATAGATAATTGCCGAGCCCCACGACAGGCCCACACCAAAACCGCTCAGCGCCACGCGCTTCCAGGTGGCGGTCATCACGTGCTTTTCCAGCAGCAGCGGAATGCTCGACGACACGGTGTTGCCGGTCTCGACCATATCCTTGATAAATTTCTCCGGCTCGCCTTCAAAGCGCCGGGCCACGGCGTCAACGATGGCCGCACTGCCCTGGTGGATGCAGAACGCGTCGATGTCTTTAGAGGTCAGCTCCGACTCTTCCAGCAGCTCGTTCAAGTGCGCAGGCACTTTAAGCAGGGCAAAGTTGAAGACCTGGCGGCCGTTCATAAAGAACACGCCATCACTGACTTTCAGATGGGGCGCACCCGAGCCGTCAGTGCCGAACTTGGCCTTGCCCAACTGCCAGGGAGCGTCTTCGCCCATCCAGGTGGCGGTGGCAGCGTCACCAAAGAGCATGGTGGTGTTGCGGTCTTCCGGGTCGACGATTTTCGAATACGGGTCTGCGGTGATCAGCAGGCCGTTTTTCAGGCCCGTGGCTTCCATAAAGCCTTTCATTGCGTAGATGCCGTAGACATAACCCGAGCAACCCAGGGAGATATCAAAGGCGGCAACATGGGTCGGCAGGCCGAGCTTGTCCTGAACGATGGCCGCCGTGTGCGGCAGGCCTTCGGCGTCGCCGTTCTGGGTGACGACGATCAGCGCGTCAATGGATTCGCGCTTGAGTTGCGGGTTGTTGGCGAACAGCGCGTTGACTGCTTCGACACACAGATCCGAGGTTTCTTGGTCGGCGTCTTTGCGCGGCAGAAAGGCCGAACCGATCTTGCCCAGAATGAATTCTTCGTCTTTGGAGAACTTCGCGCCTTGCGCGTAGTTGTCTACACCGCTTGCTGGCACGTAACTGGCGATGCTTTTAATGCCAATCATTGTGGCTTCCCAATACTAAATAGCTGGAGATCACCCGCTCGCATAATCGAGGGGCGCTGACAATAAAGGGGCTTTTTCGCGCAGGAATGCGGCGAATATGGGTGCATAAAAATAAACAAAACAGCCTGAAAAAGGCCCGGCACCCGCCCGTACGTTTCATACGATACAGTGAAGATGCCCGTTATGACTCATAGGTCACGCTATTTTGTGCGGTTTTATACAAAAGGTTTCAAGAAAGACGAGGACTGACCTGTAGCCGCTGAGGAGCGAAGCGAGGCTGCGATCGAGGACGCAGTCCTCGCAAAATCGGCCATCACCGGGTTTCTGAAACACCGAGCCGGATGGTTTTGCGGCCGCTTCGCAGCCGATCGCAGCCTCGCTCCGCTCCTCAGCGGCTACAAAGTCAGTATCACAGCTGGTTAAACAGGCTCAGCTGGGAGATTTTCACGAATGCCAGTTGCGAGGCTTCGAGCATGGCTTTCTGGAACGCCAGTTCGATGGACGCCCCCGCCATGTCGGTGTTGCCGATCGCCGCCGTGGTGGAGTCGTTGGCCAGGCCCAGGCTGATATTTTCATCCGCCTGAATATCCACCGCCTTGAGCCGCGCACCAATCGAGCCGCGGGCGCTGTCGACGCCGGCACTGGCGTTTTTCAGGTTGCCGATCGCGGAGTTGATCGCGTCCTTTTGCGTTTGCTGGGCCAGCGGGTCTTTGTCGCTTGGGATTTCCAGCGCCTTGCGTAACTGGCTGATGGTGTCCAGCGCGTTCTGGCTCTGGTGGTTATTGCGGTTGACGACAAACTGGTCGCCCGCTTCAGGGGTGCCAGAAAACTTGAAATCAACCCCCAGCGCGCCGCTGGCAACATCGCCCTTGGCAATCGATTTGCTGTCGGCGGTCAACGGCTGGGCATAAACTTCGTACTCGGTGGCACTGGTGAATTTGATCACCGCGCCATTGCTCGGGAAACTGTCGCCGTAGACGCTGGCATCGGTCACTGTCGACTCGGTGAGCTGTGCAGTCGAGCTGTTGCCCGGCGTGCGCGAGGCGTTGAACGAATCCGCCTTGGCCTCAAGCGTAAAACTGCGCCCCGCCACCAACTCATCCCGCTCAGCCGCCGGCACGTCCTTGAGGTTGGGGGTGATATCAAAGGATACGCCATGCAGACTGATGCTCTGCGAGCCTTCCTTGGTCGGGTCGAATACGCCATTTCCCGGAATTTGAGAGGTAATGTCCTCGTCATCCGGGCTTTTAGTCAATTTGAACTGGGTGCTGCTGATAAACGTCAGTTTGTATGGCTGGCCTTCTGCGAAGCTTTTGTTGAACACCGCACTTGACGTGACCAGACCGGCAGACACCGAGAGCTTGCCGTCATTGACGGTCGGCTTGCCATCGGCGCCCATGCTTGACACAAAAGTCGCCTGGGTACGGCCGGTATTGGTCGCGCCTTCCATGATGCTTCTGGCCGTGTCGCTGCTGGCCAGGGTCAGGGTGTCGGAAACCTTCAGGTTGAGTTGGGTGTCGTCGCCCTGATAGCTGTAGGTACCATCATTGTTGCGGGTGTAAGGCGGGGTATCGGTCTTGGAGCCGGAGAACATGTAGTTGCCCGCGGCGTCCTTGCTGTTGAGCAGGCTGAACACCTGCTCTTCAATACTGCCCAGTTCGTTGGCAATGGCCAGGCGATCGGCATCGCTTTTGCCGCTGCCTGCGCCCAGGGCCAGCTCACTGGCCTTTTGCAATGAATTGTTGATGCTGTCGAGCACCGCTTCCTGGGCACCCAGCGATGACTTGATGCTGTTCATATTGGTGTTGTACTGGGCCAGCATGTCTTTTTGCTGCTGCAATTGCAGCAGGCGCGCCGCGCCCACCGGGTCATCGGCGGCGGTCTGGATGCGCACGCCGGAGTCGATCTGGCCCTGGGTCTTGATCACCGACGAGAAGTTGTTCTGGTAGGTGGCACTGGTCGATTCAAAAAACTGCGAAGTTGAAATACGCATCGTCGCGGGCTCCCTTAAAGACTGTTGATCAGCGTGCTGAAGGTTGCTTGCGCCGCTTTGATGATCTGCGACGAGGCGGTGTAGTACTGCTGGAACTTGACCAGGTTGGAGGCTTCTTCGTCCAGGTTGACCTGGGATACCGAGTTGCGCACCTCTTTGGCGTAGGCCAGTGCCGCGCCATTGGCGGTGCCGTCGACCGCGGCCTGGCTGGCTTTACCACCGACTTTGGACACCAACTGGCTGTAGGAAGTAGCCATGCTGACGCCGCCAGTGCCGTCCTTGCCTACGCCCACTGTGGCCTTGGTTTGCAGGCCCAGCAGTTCGTTGGCGTTGCGGTTGTCGGCCTTGCCGTCCTTGTTGAACTTGATATCGAAGCTGTCGCCCTTGCCCGGCGAGCCGCTGATGGTTGCGTCGAAGCTGACATCCGAAGTGCTGCCGTCAGCATTGGCGACCGGCACCTTGATCTTGACGGCGTTGTCCTGGCCCGGCACGTAGGAGCCGTCGCTGATCTTTTCGCCCTTTTCGTTCAGTACCCGATAAGTATGGGTTCCAGCGTCATTAACCCCATCAAAGACAATACGCAATGGCATCGCGTCTTCAACCTGGGACTGGCCCAGGTTGGTGCCGCTGTAAATATCCAGTGGTACTGTCAGGTTCAAGCCACCCACCGCACCCGTACCCGTATTGGAGCCGCCCGCCCCGGCCACCAATGGCCCGGCAAATGCCAATTTATTGGCATCGCTCATTTGCACGCCGATATTGCTTGCGCCACTGCGGGTGGGGCTGACCTTGAATGCATCACCAGCGGTCATCGGGCCGCCCTTGAGGTCCAGAGTGAAGCCGTCGATGACCTTGGCCGGGTTGTCCGTGGTGGCGAACGCGCCCATATCGGTGCCGTCCGAGCGCTTGACGCTGTACTCGGTGGCGCTGGTAAACGTGACCTGATAGTCGTAGGCGGTCAGCGCGCCGCTGTCGGCGATGCTGACATTGAAGTTGCCTGTGCCAATATTGCCGGTCGCCGCCTGGCTGCGCTGGGTGATGGCCTTGTCACTGTTGATGCTGTTGAACATCGACGAACCGAACTCGCCATTGGCATCCAGGCCCTGGCCCAGCTGCTGGTTGATCGCATCGGCGACCACAATGGCGGTACGCCCCAGATCATTCATGGCCGGGGCCAGGACATCATCTCGATAGCGCAACAGACCGCCGATCTTGCCGCCGCTGAGCACCGAGGTCACGTCGGAGCTCGATTGCTGGTAATTGATCTGGATGCTGTACTGGCTTTTGTCGACCTTGCCCGGTACCGCCGAGAGGGTATTGGAGGTCGAACCCTGCACCAACGCCTGACCGGTGCCCAGGGTAATGTCGTAGACGTTATCGTGTTCCTGGACCGTCACCCCGACCAGCTCGTTGAGGGTGCGTACCGCTTCGTTGCGCGCATCCAGCAGGTTGTTCGGGGTATTGCCCGCCGTGGTGGCCTGGGCGATCTGCTTGTTCAGCGAGGCAATGGTGGCCGTGTGCTGGTTGACCATTGAGGTCAGGGTATCCAGCTGGCTGTTGATCCCTTCGTTCTGCTGATTGAGCTGGGACGAAATCGAGTTGAAACGATTGCTCAGGGTCTGCGCACTGGTCAGCAGCAGCTGGCGCGCCGACACATCACCGGGCGCCGCGGCGGCGGTTTGCAGCGAGCTGAAAAAGCTGCTCAGGGCTGCCGAAACGCCAGTATTTTTATCCGACAGCAGTTTGTCGACCGTGCCGATCTGGTCGAGATAAGCCTGGGCATCGCCATTGAGCGACGTGGTGGTTTGCAACTGGGCGTCGAGGTAGGAGTTGTACACGCGGCGCACGTCGGCCAGGGTGGTGCCGGTGCCGATAAACACCCCGCCCACCTGTTGCGAAGCAGCGCTGCCCTGGACGATCTGCTGACGCGAATAGCCCGAGGTATTGGCGTTGGCAATGTTGTTGCCGACTGTCGCCAATGCGCCCTGACTGGCGTTGAGCCCCGACATCCCGATGTTGATCAAACTCGCCATGGTTCAAACCTTATAAATTCGTGAGAGAACCCGTCGAGGCGTAGCTCTGGTAGGTTTTCATTTGCTTGGCTATCTGCGAAATCTTGCTCGCGTACTCAGGGTCGGTTGCGTAACCGGCCTTCTGCAACTCGCGTACAAACTGCTCCGGTTTATCGGCTGCGCTGAGCACTTCTTTATAACGATTGTTGCTCTGCAACAGCGTCACCAGATCGTGGAAGCTGTCCTGGTAGGAATCGTAGGAACGGAAGTCCGCCGTCTCCTTGACCATCTGCCCGCCCTTGAACTCGCTGGTGATGGCCCGCGCCTGGGCGCCCTGCCAGCTGCCGGTGGCCTTGATGCCGAACAGGTTGTGGCTGCTGCTGCCATCTTGCTGGCGCATCACCGACTTGCCCCAGCCGGTTTCCAGTGCGGCTTGCGCCACCAGGTACAGCGGGTCGACGCCGATGCGGTCGGCGGCCTGTTGCGCCATCGGCAGCATGGTGGCGACAAACGCATCCGGCGACTCGAAGGCCTGTTTGGCAGGGGCCAGCGGCGGTTGCGCCACGGCACGGCCATATATCTGCATGCGCCCTTGCACGCCGCTGGCACTGAGCATCGGCTGGCGGCTGCCCTTGAGCACTGCATCCAGCCCCGGCGATGTGCGCCCCGGCACAGCGGCAGTATTGAGCGTAGCGCGTGCCGGGTCGGCCGACGGCACGATGCCAGCCAGCAAACGGTCAGTGAGCTTGCTCGGCAACGCCAGACGGCGCTGATTGAGCATGGCCATGTCATTTTTATGACCGTCGGCTGCGGCTGCCGGCGTAGTGGCGACCCGCGAAGCCCATAACGGACGCTGACCATTGGAGCGCACAAAAGGGCTGTCGACGGTGGTGGCGGCCGGGGCTTTGACTTCGGCAGTCAGCGCCGTGGTAGCCGCAGCCTCCCCCGGCACCGCAGTTTTGTTTTTCGACATCTGGCGCATGAGCACATCGGCCAGGCCGATGCCTCCGCCCTGCCGGGACAGGGTCACCGACAGTTGCTGGTCATACATTTCCTGATACTGCTTGGCCGCAGGAGTATTGAGCGGATTGTCCTTACCCAGCACTTCATTGGCCGAGCGCATGGATTTGAGCATTTCGTTGAGAAACAGCGACTCGAATTCCTGCGCCACCTTGCGCATGTTGGCATCGCTTTCACGGTCGCCGACTTTCAGATTGTTCAGCCGATTCAGGTCGGTGAACGCCCCTGAATCGCTACCGCTAACCACTCCACTCTTACGCATATCCATGACGTCGGCCTCAGATCACGATCAGGTCGGCTTGCAGCGCGCCGGCCTGTTTCAGCGCTTCGAGAATCGCCATCAAGTCGCCAGGAGCCGCGCCGACCTGATTCACTGCACGCACGATCTCGTCGAGGGTAGTGCCCGGGCCGAACTTGAACATCGGTTTGGCTTCCTGCTGGGCATTGAGTCGCGAACGCGGCACCACGGCGGTCTCGCCGTTGGACAGCGGGCCGGGCTGGCTGACAATCGGGTCTTCGGTGATGGTCACGGTCAGGCTGCCGTGGGTTACCGCGGCGGGCGAAACCTTGACGTTCTGGCCAATCACGATGGTGCCGGTACGCGAGTTGATGATGACCTTGGCCACCGCCTGCCCCGGATCGACTTCGAGGTTTTCCAGGATCGACAGATAGTCAACCCGCTGGCTCGGGTCCAGTGGCGCGGTCACGCGAACCGAGCCGCCATCGATAGCCTGGGCCACGCCGGGGCCGAGCAGGTCATTGATCTTGTCGACAATACGTTTGGCGGTGGTGAAGTCTGAACGGTTGAGGTTCAGGGTCAGGCTGTTGCCCTGGTTGAAACCGCTGGGCACGGCCCGCTCAACCGATGCGCCACCCGGAATACGCCCGGCCGACGGCACGTTAACGGTGATTTTCGAGCCGTCGCGGCCTTCGGCATCGAAACCGCCGACCACCAGATTGCCCTGGGCCACCGCATACACATTGCCATCGATGCCTTTAAGCGGTGTCAGCAGCAGCGTACCGCCGCGCAGGCTTTTGGAGTTGCCGATGGAGGAAACGGTGATATCGATCACCTGCCCCGGTTTGGCGAATGCTGGCAAATCGGCGCTGATGGACACCGCCGCAACGTTTTTCAGCTGCACATTGCCCGACCCCGGTGGCACCTTGATGCCGAACTGCGACAACATGTTGTTGAACGTCTGCAGGGTGAACGGGGTTTGCGTGGTCTGATCGCCCGTACCGTTCAAGCCGACCACCAGGCCATAACCAATCAATTGGTTGGAGCGCACGCCGGAAATGCTGGCGATGTCTTTCAACCGTTCGGCGTGGGCGCCCAGGGAAGTCGACAACAGCAACACGGCGGCCAGCAGATGCTTGAGGTTGGGCATGGTGAAGTTCATCACTAAAAGGGAAACAGCGGGCTAAGGAAGAAACGGTCAAACCAGCCCGGCTGGCTTGCATCGGCAAAAGAACCGGTGCCCGAGTAGGTGATGCGCGCATCGGCCACGCGGGTCGAAGACACGGTGTTATCCGTGGCGATGTCATCGGCGCGGACCAGGCCGGCAATGCGCACCAGTTCGTCACCGGTGTTGAGGGTCATCCACTTTTCACCGCGCACGGCGATGATGCCGTTGGGCAGCACGTCGGCCACGGTCACGGTGATCGAACCGGTCAGGCTGTTGCCCTGCCCGGCCTTGCTGTCGCCCTTGGTGGCACGGCTGCCGCTGTAACCGGCATTCAGACTCAGATCACCCCCGCCCAGCGGATTATTGGTGGTCAGGCCGCTGCCGAACAACGAGGTCAGGCCGATGCTGGTATTGCTGTTCTTGCCGATCGCCGAGTTGGCGTTTTTACTCGCCTGGGTCTTCTCGTTGAGGGTAATGGTAATGATGTCGCCGATACGGTACGCCTTGCGGTCGCTGTACAGGTTCTGCTCGAAACCGGCCTGGTAGATCGAGCCGTTGTTGGCCGCAGCCGGCAGCGGCGTGCGCGGCAGCACAGGCGCGTAGTACGGATCGTTGGCCCGCGGTGGCGGGCTGACGCAACCGGCCACAAGGGTAATGGCGCCCAGTGCCAGAACAGAAAACAAGCGCTTCATGAGCTCTCCCGCTATTTCACGTAGTTACAGGTTTTGCGTGACGAACGACAACATCTGGTCAGCGGTCGAGATCACTTTGGAGTTCATCTCATAGGCACGCTGGGTGGTAATCATGTTGACCATTTCTTCCACGGTGCTGACGTTCGAGGTCTCGAGCATGCTTTGCATGGTCAGACCAAAACCGTTCAGGCCCGGCGTGCCGATTTGCGGCGCGCCGCTGGAAGCGGTTTCCAGGAACAGGTTGCCGCCCTGGGACTGCAAGCCGGCCGGGTTGATAAAGTCGGCGGTCTGCACGTTACCTATCACTTGCGCCGCCGGGTTGCCGGAAATGGTCACTGACACGGTACCGTCCTGGCCAACGGTAAAGGTCTGGGCATCGGCCGGCACCACAATCGCCGGTTCCAGGGCAAAGCCGCTGGCGGTGACGATCTGGCCGTTGGAGTCCAGGTGAAAAGTACCGTCACGGGTGTAGGCCGTTGTGCCATCGGGCTGCATGATCTGGAAAAAACCGCGGCCGTTGATGGCCATGTCCAGCGGCTGCTCGGTGGTTTGCAGGCTACCGGCAGTGAAGTTCTTTTGCGTGCCGACGATGCGCACCCCGGTACCCACTTGCAGGCCCGAGGGCAGCTCGCTGTCCTGGGTGGACTGGGCACCCGGCTGGCGCTTGATCTGGTAGAGCAAGTCCTGGAACTCGGCGCGATCACGTTTGAAGCCGGTGGTCGAGACGTTGGCCAGGTTGTTGGAAATGGTGGTCAGGTTGGTGTCTTGTGCAGCCAAACCCGTTTTTGCAACCCACAGTGCCGGAAGCATGGTGCTCTCCTCGCGCGCCGGTTTTTCGGCGCCGCGTTCAAGTAATTAGCTGATGGACAGGACGCGAGTCATGGCCTGGTCGTCTTCTTTGGCGGTGTTCATCATTTTGATATGCAGCTCGAACTGCTTGGACAGGGCCAGCACCGAGGTCATTTCATCCACTGCATTGACGTTGCTCGCCTCCAGAAAGCCCGAGGTCACCCGCACATTGGCATCGGCCGGGGCCGGCTGGCCGTCATTGGTGTGGATCAGGCCGTCAAGGCCCTTGCTCATGGTTTTCAGATCAGGTTGAACCAGCTTGATCCGGTCCACTTGCGCCATCACCCGGGGGCCTTCGCCCTGGGCGCGGATGCTGATGGTGCCGTCTTCGCCGACTTCGATCTGCTGCTGGGGCGGCACCGCGATCGGTCCGCCGTTGCCCATGATCGGCATGCCGTTGCCGGCACGCAGGATGCCCAGAGCATCCACGTTCATGCTGGCGGTGCGCACATAGGCTTCACTGCCGTCGGGGGCCTGCACCGCCAGCCAACCGTCACCGGATACGGCCACATCGAGGTCACGACCGGTCTCGACCAGCGCACCGGGGCTGAAGTCGGTAGCCGGGCGCTCGGTCAGGGCAAAGGCACGCGCCGGAAAGCTGTCACCGAACACCGGCATCGAGCGAGCCTGTTCCAGGTCACGCTGAAAACCGTTGGTCGAGATGTTCGCCAGATTGTTGGCATGGGCCTTTTGCGCCAGTGCGTTCTGACTGGCGCCGGTCATTGCCACATATAGGTACTTGTCCACAGTCT
>Ga0302347_1000302_pt1 | contig 87107 bp, 77 predicted proteins | sample PhyWR1_FD_202178 | JGI IMG/M metagenome (GOLD analysis project Ga0302347, IMG submission 202178) | Leaf surface microbial communities from wheat plants in UC Gill Tract Community Farm, Albany, California, United States - DLSL W.R1 (v2)... | ecosystem: Host-associated > Plants > Phyllosphere >... | reverse complement strand
TGTTTTATAACAGTAAGCGTCGGCATGGTTCTAGCGATCAGATGTCACCGACAGAATATGAAAACCAGTATTATCAACGGCTCGGAAGTGTCTAGATTATCCGTGGCGATTCACTCTGCGACTTGCAGCCCCTTTTAGTATTTCTACGTCTACTAAAGTTCCCTGAAATCTACGGTCGTTTGGGGGTATTTGCTGTTCGGTCTAGAGGAGGTACACCCAAGTGAAACTAAACGCCCGGCAGGTGGACGCCGCCAAACCTAAAGATAAGCCTTACAAGCTGGCTGATGGTGGTGGTTTGTATCTCCTGATTAAACCTAATGGCGGCAAATACTGGCGGCTCAAGTATCGTGTAGCCTAAGGAAAGGCTCCGAGTGACTGTAAGTATCTCTGCAAAAAACTCAAAAGCGACGTTGAGAACAACCGCAAGCGCGCCTCTGCGGGTATCGCTGGCGTCGCTGCAATCGCGACCAGCCCAAGTGCTGCAAAGCCAGACCTTAAATGTCGGCGCTGGAGTGGGGAACACCGACGGCGAAAGCGCTGTTGCTGTTCTCTTCGCTGTTCCTGCTTTTAATGCCTCTTCAATTTCTGCCCGTTACCGCATGCAATTAGAAAAATCAGGCTGTACCGAAATGAGTCAGCTTGACGGTTGCGACATCCACAAGACCGCCGAGCAGAATGGCTTTACCAAAAATCAGATTGCAGCGAAGGAACATGACCGTAAGTCAGCGCTCCAGGAGGCTCGCAGGGCGATGAGTGCGAAGCCCACGCCTTCAATGGAGAACACCAACGCATCGGGATTCGCGGCTGATTATGTTTTGGGGGCGCGCTGGCAAGACGCGAAGAGTATCTTACTTGATAACAGCTGGCACGAAGTGCGCGGTAGCATCTGGAGCTTCCCGGCGGAATGCAAAACGATTCAGTTAACGGTGGTCGATCATATTGTTAGGCGCGTGAGCTTTATCAAATCATGAGTGATCGAACAACGTTTGCGCAACATTTAGGGGGTCGCTTTGATTGTATTTACACTGATGGTATATCTTTTAGCTGCGTATACGGTTTTGGGCTTTACCTGATTCGCAGGAAAATGACCTCCTCATTTTGAGATATCAAAATCACAACTTATAAAGGGACACAGTATGCAGAATGTGTTTTCGGAAACTGCCGGTGCCAACGTTCGTTGGCATGATTTGCCAGGGAAGGGAATTCCTGTTGTGTTTATTCACGGGCTCGGGTGTGCTTCTTCTTATGAATACCCACGTATTGTGGCAGATCCGGCATTTGGCGGGCGGCGCGCCATACTGATTGATCTTCCTGGATACGGCTTCAGCGACAAACCTCATGACTATGATTACAGCATTGCTCATCAGGCAGGCGTGGTTATCGAGGTGATCAACGCATTGATGCTCCCGCAATGCGATATTTATGGTCACAGCATGGGGGGCAGCATCGCGATTGAAGTCGCGGCACGGTTGCGTGAGCGAGTCGGTAAACTGGTGGTTTCGGAACCTAACTTTCATGCAGGCGGCGGCGAATATAGCCGAATCATCGTAGAGAAACCGGAAGCTGAGTTTGTCTCTCACGATTACGAGCGGATACTGGCGAACCACACCTCCCCATGGAAAGGTTCGGCCCAAAATGCTGCGCCTTGGGCAATGTGGCGTGGAGCCAAAAGCCTGATTGAGGGGACTTCACCCTCGTGGATGGAGACCTTTCTTAGCCTGTCCTGTTCCCGCGCGCTGATTTTTGGCGAACAATCCTTGCCGGACGATGATTTTCAACATGTTAGCCATCACGACGTTCCTGTAGCCATAGTACCCCAGGCTGGACACTCAATGTCCTGGGAGAATCCTTCTGCGCTTGCCGAGGCGTTGAACAAGGCTTTTGGGTAACCGGCGGCTTCGTACCTACGGTCTTCGACAAGGTTCGCTCAGGCGAAGACCGTGTTCATGACGACAACCCTTTTTCCTCTTCTCGCTCGCATGAACACACGAGTGCGAGACATAAATGCCTAATACTCTGCCGCTTTTTTTGCAGTCGGTGTCAATCAGTTCCTCTTTTCATCAAACAAAAAATCTACAAAACTAGACATCTATCGAGTTTTCGCCTTAAAGTTCTAACTTTTGCACTAGACAAAACCAACGTCTGGTTATCATATGGTTAATTAAAATATCGCTACATGTAAAAAATCGCCCAGATAGATGACTGGTCGGCGTGCATGTCAGCGCAGCAAACACACTGACACACCTTTTCAGGAGCATTATGCAATCCTCTGTTAATAAGAACGAAAGCCGAACTTTCTTCGGCCATCCTTATCCGCTCGGCTCGCTCTTCTTTACCGAAATGTGGGAGCGGTTCTCGTTTTACGGCATTCGTCCGTTACTGATCCTGTTCATGGCGGCAACTGTCTATGACGGCGGTATGGGGCTCGCGCGTGAAAACGCATCGGCCATCGTTGGGATCTTTGCCGGCAGTATGTATCTCGCTGCGCTCCCTGGCGGCTGGCTGGCGGATAACTGGCTTGGCCAGCAGCGTGCGGTCTGGTACGGCTCCATTCTGATTGCACTTGGGCATTTGTCGATCGCGCTGTCGGCCTTTATGGGCAACAACCTGTTCTTTATCGGCCTGATGTTCATCGTCCTCGGCTCCGGCTTGTTCAAAACCTGTATCTCGGTCATGGTGGGGACGCTGTATAAAAAAGGCGATGCCCGTCGCGACGGCGGCTTCTCGCTGTTTTATATGGGCATCAACATGGGATCGTTTATCGCCCCGTTGATCTCCGGCTGGCTGATTAAAACGCACGGCTGGCACTGGGGGTTCGGCATCGGTGGTATCGGGATGCTGGTGGCGCTGGTGATTTTCCGCCTGTTTGCCGTGCCATCAATGAAACGCTACGACAGTGAAGTCGGCCTGGATTCGACCTGGAACAATCCGGTGGCGAAGAAAAATGGCGTAGGCGCCTGGCTGCTGGCTCTGGCGGTCGGCGTGGCGATTATTGTGACGCTGATTGCGCAGGGTGTGATTGTGATTAATCCTGTCGCGGTCGCCAGCGTGCTTGTCTACGTGATTGCTGCCTCGGTCGCACTCTATTTTATCTGGTTGTTCCTCTTTGCCGGCCTGAATCGTAAAGAGCGCGCCAGGCTGCTGGTTTGTTTCATTCTGCTGGTTTCCGCGGCGTTCTTCTGGTCTGCATTTGAGCAAAAACCAACGTCATTCAACCTGTTTGCCAATGACTACACCAACCGCATGATCGGTGATTTTGAAATCCCGGCAGTGTGGTTCCAGTCAATCAATGCGCTGTTTATCATTATTCTGGCGCCGATCTTTAGCTGGGCATGGCCGATGCTGGCGCGTAACAACGTGCGTCCGAGCAGCATCACCAAGTTTGTGATCGGCATTTTGTGTGCGGCGGCAGGCTTTGGCGTGATGATGCTGGCGGCACAAAACGTGTTGAACAGCGGCGGGGCAGGCGTATCGCCGATGTGGCTGGTGGGCAGCATTCTGATGCTGACGCTGGGCGAACTCTGTCTGAGTCCGATTGGTCTGGCGACCATGACGCTGCTGGCGCCGGAAAGAATGCGCGGCCAGATGATGGGGCTGTGGTTCTGCGCCAGCGCGCTGGGTAACCTGGCGGCTGGTTTGATTGGCGGCCACGTCAAAGCCGATCAGCTGGATATGCTGCCAAATCTCTTCGCGCGCTGTTCTGTTGCGCTATTGATTTGTGCCGCAGTACTGTTGGTGCTGATTGTTCCGGTGCGTCGTATGCTGGAAAACGCGCAGGTAAAAACGGAAGAGAAACCGGTGAAAACTGCCTGACGGGCAGTGACTGAGCTTTAAACAGACCGGCGCGAAATGCGCCGGTTTTTTTATGGGCGTGATATGTTCAGTAATGATCACCCTGCGGGTGATGAACAAACGTGACACCCTACAACCCAACCGTAAGAGCAGGACATGTCAGAATCCGCCGCTAAACACATTCTCAACCTCTATGACACGCACGCTGAGGCCTTTGCTCGCCTGCGTACCCGCCATTTAATGGAAAAAGCCTGGCTCGATAAATTTATCGATTTGCTTGGGACGCGTGGGACGATTCTGGACATCGGCTGCGGCAATGGTCGGCCCATTGCTGACTATTTCATTCAGCAAAATTATCAAATCACGGGTATCGACGGCGCTTCCGCGATGCTGGCTCGCGCACAGCAGCAGTTTCCAGAACAGCGTTGGTTGAATCTGGATATGCGTCAGCTAGCGCTGAATAAAACCTTTGACGGGCTGATCGCCTGGGACAGTTTTTTCTACCTGACTCCTGAAGATCAGCGTCAGATGTTCCCCGTTTTTGCGCGTCACAGCCATCCTGGCAGCGTGCTGATGTTCACCAGCGGCACACATCACGGTATCGCGATGGGGGAATTTGAAGGCGAACCGCTGTATCACGCCAGCCTGTCGCCGGACGAATACCGACAACGGCTGGCGGAAAATGGTTTTGCAGTGATTGACGTGGTATTTGAAGATCCCGATTGCGGCGGGCATTCGGTCTGGCTTTGTCAGGCGCTTATCCCGTAATCATTTGTCAGTGCGCTTATTGTCTTACATCATGACTTTTTGCTCTTATTCACTCTACTGTGAAGCTGTATTCCCTCCCTTAGTGAGCAAATTCAATGAAAATAAAATCATTGTTAGCGGTGATTTTGGCTGCATGCTGGGTATTTAATATGGGTAGCGTCATGGCCAAGAGTCATTCAGTTTCAGACTCAGAGATTAAAGATAAGGTTATTGCCGAATCCATCGCCTCATATCCCGGCGTGTGTGCTTGCCCATTCAATCGTGCGAGGAATGGTAGTGCCTGTGGCAGGCGCAGCGCATGGAGCAAGGCCGGAGGCTACGCGCCACTCTGCTATAAAAATGAAGTTACGGATGACAGGGTCAAACAGTGGCGGGAGCAAAATAACAGTTAATTAATATGCTCTTCACTGAATGGTAAATTTAAAATTAACCCGGCTCCAGCATCCCGAAACTCACAATCCGCGAACGGCCCAGCTCTTTTGCACGATACAGCGCGACGTCGGCCGCACGCAGCAGGTTGTCGCTCTGGACGTGCTCCGGGTAGCTGGCGATGCCAATCGACACGTCCACGGGACCGATTTCAGACAGCCCATAGCGCATCGAGAGGGTGTGAACGCCATTAAAAATCTCGGTTGCGCAGGCGTGAGCCGCCTCTTCATCAACGCCCGTCAGCAGCACCAGAAACTCCTCGCCGCCGTAACGGAACGCCACGCCATGGTCGTGAACGGCGCGTTGGACGATGGCCGCGACGTTTTTGATCACCTGATCGCCCGCCTCGTGACCGAACCTGTCGTTAATATTTTTAAAGTGATCAATGTCGATCATCAGGCAGCTCACCGGTTCTGCATTGCGCGTCGCCTGGCTCATTTGGGTACGCAACGTGTCTTCCAGATGGTGACGATTGCGCAGGCCGGTTAACGGATCATAGAGCGCTTTTTCGAGCAGGGCATCGCGCAGACGTTGGTTCGCTAACGCGAGGCCAAGCGCTTCGGCCATCAGTTCCAGATAAGCGCGAGAAGGTGCAGTTTCCGGCGTGATATTCTGGAAAGAGAGTAAACCAATCGCTTCTCCCTGGGCGATCAATGGTACGCAAAGCGAGTGATTTGCGCAGGTGTCCGGCAGATGGTAGCAGGCGATATCCGGCTCGCCGTTAACCGGAGGATGGCTCTGACCGCGACGTACAGCCCAGCATTCGTCGGGGTGGAACGGGTCCTGTTTCCCCTCAGGGGAAAGCCATTGCGCGACGCAGCGCATCTGCCACGGATCGCGGTCGAAAATATAGAGCCGGCCGGCTATTCCCGGCGCGATATTGGGGGCAAAAAGCTGTGCGACGTTAATCACATCCTCGAAGTTTTCGCAGCCCTGCAAACGCTGCGTCATGCGCGCCAGCAGCTCGCGGATCGCCCAGTCGGCGTCGCGCTCTTTTTCCAGACGCTGTCGCACCAGTCCATTCTCACGAAAAATGCGGATCGCCTGCGCCATGTCACCAATTTCGTCGATCTGGTTAAAGTTGGGCGTTTCAACCGCATAATCCTGGGAGGCCAGGCGATTCACCACGTCGCTCAGACGCACCACCGGTCGCAGCACGCGGCGTTTTAAGATGAAACCCAGCACAAACAGGAACAGCAGGGCAGTCACACCCACCATCACCTCAGATAACGAGCGTAACAGGCGTGACGTGTTGGTCGCTTGCTGGACGGCGTCCTGCGCACGACGATCGAGCATCAGGCGAAAATGGTCGATTTGGTCTTGCGCCCGCTCCAGCTCTTGCTCGTAAGGTTTGCCGTAAAGTAGCGCGAGGGCTTGCGACTGTTCACCGCGAGCCACCTGAGCTAACGCGGTCTGCTGTTCATCCTGAAGTTCATCGACAACCCGGAATCCTTCATGCAAAAGCGCCAGTTCATCATCCGTCGCGCCGTTGTCTTTTAGTTTTGCCAGACGATGCTCAACGGCCTTCAATGACTGCTCTTTTTGCTGATATTCCGCCAGCAGGTCCGGGTCTTGTTTGATCACGTACAGCCGCGCCAGATCCGAAAGCGACCAGATCTCGACGTCAACCTCTTCAGTGAGCTGGTCAAAAACCTGCCGCTGTTCTACCGCCTGCCGCTCAACATTATCCGCGTTTGACGCCATCAGCATCACCACGCCTGACACAATTGTCAGGCACACCGTGGCACCGTAGGCCCAGTTCGTTATGGTCGCAATACGCACCTGTAGGATCCTTCTAGGCCATTTGTGGGATAGCTATTTTGAAATTATAGGAAACGCATGATTTTGCGTGTAAAAAAAGCGGCCATTTGGCCGCCTGGTCTGTTAAATATCGTCACGCTTTCACAAATCTGGAGGGTTTTTGCCTTCTTCGATAAAGGTTTCGTCGATTTCGTCCGAATTGCCGGCATGGTCGCGTCCGGAAAGCAGATTCCAGCAGGCAATAAACAGGGCGGCGATCAGCGGGCCAATCACAAAGCCGTTAATGCCGTAAATTTCCATCCCGCCCAGTGTCGAGATCAGGATCAGATAGTCCGGCATTTTGGTGTCTTTGCCGACCAGCAGCGGGCGCAGGATGTTATCCACCAGCCCCACGATGATGACAAAGAAGCCGACAATGAAGAACCCTTGCCACAGCTGTTGCGTGGCAAACAGGAAGATAGCGGCGGGTACCCAGATAATCGCCGAGCCGACGGCCGGAATTAACGACAGGAACGCCATCAGCGCGCCCCACAAAATACTGCCGTCGATACCGGCGATATAAAAGGCGATACCGCCCAAAATACCCTGCACGAGCGCCACAACCACCGTGCCTTTAACCGTCGCGCGGGAGACGGCGGCAAATTTCGCGAACAGATGCTGCTTAACAAAATCGGACAGCGGCAGGGAATCAAGAATCTGACGCACCAGATATGGCCCGTCTTTGAGCAGGAAAAACAGCAAATAAATCATGATGCCGAAGCTAATCGCAAAGCCGAACGTGCCCTTGCCGATCAAGAAGGCGCTGCCCGCCAGATACTGTCCGCCTTTTAAGGCCGCATCAGAGAGTTTTTGCTGGATTTGCGTGGCATTATCCAAATTGTGATCGACAAGGAAATTCCGTGCCCAGTCCGGCAGGTGTGTAAACAGGCTTGCCACCACTTCCGGGAATTGGGAATCCGTATGCTGGAGCTTGGTGTAAACCACGTTCAGCTCGATGGCGAGCGACGAGAGAATCACGATCAGCGGTGTAAACACGATCAGACAGATAATGCCCAGCGTCAGTAGCGATGCCAGCCCGTTACGTTCCCCCAGTAGACTGCGCACTTTGTTCTTCACCGGATGGAAGATGACGGCCAGTATCGACGCCCAGAAAACGGCCGAAAAGTAGGGCGCCAGTATGTCGAAGAAGGCCAGCGAAACGATGACGAGAATCAGAATGAAGAAACCTTTGGTAAGTCCTTTAAAGCGCATGAGCCAGTCCTGGTAACATAGAATCACCGTCGACTATAGAACCCTTTGGCGGATTTACCAATTTTGTCGTCAGGATCACACTGTTTGAGTTGCCTGCACCACGCTGTTGTCGGACGCCCCGCACGTGTGAATCCCGAAGACGCAGGGGCAATCACACCTTTCTGTATGAGACAGCGCAATGGGTTCCCACTTTCGACTGACCGAAAATGCCCTCCGTCCGCGCCATGATCTCAGTATCGGCTTACGGAGGTGCTTATGGCCTGGCGACCAATTCTCTACGTGATCATGACAAACCAACCCCGACTCAGCGCCCGTCGTGCGCGTCTACGTTTGGTGCGCGGCTAGCTTTTTGTTAACAATCGCGGTATAACAAAACCTTCTTTGGATGTTTAGATGTCCATACGTTTAGAAGGTAATATGCAAACAGAACTCGACAATGGGCAGCTAAAGCGCACCATGAAAACGCGTCACCTGATTATGTTGTCGCTGGGTGGCGTGATTGGCACAGGGCTATTCTTTAATACGGGTTACATCATTTCCACGACCGGTGCGGCGGGCACGCTTCTGGCGTATCTGATTGGCGCGCTGGTGGTCTGGCTGGTGATGCAGTGTCTGGGCGAGCTTTCCGTCGCGATGCCGGAAACCGGGGCATTTCATGTCTACGCCACGCGCTATCTGGGGCCAGCAACGGGCTATACCGTCGCGTGGCTTTACTGGCTCACCTGGACCGTAGCGCTCGGCTCAAGCTTTACCGCCGCCGGATTCTGCATGCAGTACTGGTTCCCGCAGGTGCCCGTTTGGGTGTGGTGCGTGGTGTTCTGCGCGGTGATTTTTGCCCTCAATGTCATCTCGACGCGTTTCTTCGCCGAAGGCGAATTCTGGTTCTCGCTGGTGAAAGTCATCACCATCATCGCCTTTATTATCCTGGGCGGGGCAGCGATCTTCGGCTTTATCCCGATGCAGGACGGTTCACCCGCACCGGGCTTATCCAATATCACCGCCGAAGGCTGGTTCCCCCACGGCGGCCTGCCGATTCTGATGACCATGGTGGCGGTAAACTTCGCGTTCTCCGGTACCGAGCTAATTGGCATCGCTGCGGGTGAAACGGAGAATCCGCATAAAGTCATCCCGGTGGCGATCTGCACCACGATTGCGCGCCTGATCCTGTTCTTCATTGGCACCGTTTTTGTACTGGCGGCGCTGATCCCGATGCAGCAGGCCGGCGTGGAGAAAAGCCCGTTCGTGTTGGTGTTTGAGAAAGTCGGCATTCCCTATGCAGCCGACATTTTTAACTTCGTGATCCTGACGGCCATTCTGTCGGCAGCGAACTCCGGGCTGTATGCCTCGGGTCGCATGCTGTGGTCGCTCTCGAATGAGAACACGCTGCCGCGCTGTTTTGCACGCGTGAATAAAAACGGCGTGCCGCTGACGGCGATCTCGGTGTCGATGCTGGGCGGCGTATTGGCGCTGTTCTCAAGCGTGATCGCCCCGGATACGGTGTTTGTCGCGCTGTCGGCGATTTCAGGATTTGCGGTGGTGGCGGTGTGGATAAGCATCTGCGCCTCGCACTTTATGTTCCGCCGCCGTCACCTCCAGGCGGGCAAACCGCTGACGGATTTACAGTATCGTGCCCCGTGGTATCCGCTGGTGCCGGTATTGGGATTTGTCCTGTGCGTGGTGGCCTGCGTCGGTCTGGCCTTTGATCCGAGCCAGCGCATTGCGCTTTACTGCGGAATTCCGTTTGTCGCCCTGTGTTATGGTGCGTATTACCTCACCCAAAATCTTAAAAAGCAGGAGCCTGAACATGTCGCTGAATAATCCGCTTACCGCCCTCCTTGAGAAACAGCCGTTTATCGTGCTGGACGGCGCAATGGCGACGGAGCTTGAAGCGCGCGGGTGTAACCTGGCTGATAGCTTGTGGTCGGCAAAAGTGCTGGTCGAAAACCCGGAGCTGATCCGTGACGTGCACCTGGACTATTTCCGCGCGGGTGCACAGGTGGCAATCACCGCCAGCTATCAGGCCACGCCGGCGGGCTTTGCCGCACGCGGTCTGGATGAGGCGCAGTCGCGTGCGCTAATAGGTAAAAGCGTCGAGCTGGCGCGTAAAGCTCGCGAAGCGTTTCTGGCTGAAAACGCGCACGCGGGCACGCTGCTGGTCGCCGGTTCCGTCGGGCCTTACGGCGCGTATCTGGCGGACGGGTCTGAGTATCGCGGGGATTACGTGCGCAGTGCGCAAGAATTTACCGAATTTCACCGCCCGCGCGTAGAAGCGCTGCTGGATGCAGGAGCTGACTTACTGGCCTGCGAAACGCTGCCATCTTTTGCCGAGATCAAAGCCCTGGCGGCGTTGCTGAGTGAATATCCCCGTGCTCGGGCGTGGTTCTCGTTTACCCTGCGTGACAGCGAGCACCTCAGCGATGGCACGCCGCTGCGTGACGTTGTTGCCGCCCTGGCGGATTATCCGCACGTTGTCGCGCTGGGCATCAACTGTATCGCGCTGGAAAACACCCCTGCAGCGCTTGCGCATCTGCACAGCCTGACTGCGCTGCCGCTGGTGGTCTATCCCAACTCCGGCGAGCACTATGACGCAGTGAGCAAAACCTGGCACCACCACGGCGAAGCCTGCGAAACGCTGTCGGGGTATCTACCGAAGTGGCTGGCGTCAGGGGCAAAGCTGATTGGCGGATGCTGTCGCACCACGCCGAAAGATATTGCGGAGCTGAACGCGCAGCGCGGATGAGTGCGAGCCTGATGCCCTCACCCTGACCCTCTCCCAATGGGAGAGGGTAGACACTAAATGCGGCAACGGACGTTGCCGTTTTGTTTTTACCTAGGCGGCATCCGCCAGCACAAACATTCCGTAGGGGTGGATTTCGAGGTAATAATTATCGCCTTCGTTCGGCTGTAGGCGCGTGGCGTTCACCTGCAACAAAATCTCCTGGCCGTGCCAGTTCACAATCACCTCATATTGCGGTCCCATATACGCCACATGGCGAATCACGCAGCGCTGGCTCTCTTCGCCGTGCTCGCTCAAGGTGATCGCTTCCGGGCGCACACCGACCGATCCCGCTCCCTCGCGGGCAAAATGCAGTGGGCGCGGCAGACGGTAGCCGTGGATCTCGACAAAATCCTCGCTAAAGCGCGCCGGGAACAGGTTGGCGTCGCCCATAAAGCTCGCCATAAAGCGCGATGCGGGCTGACGATACAGATCCTGCGGCGAACCAATCTGCATAATGTTGCCTTTGTTCATCACCAGCACGGTGTCGGACACTGCAAACGCCTCGCTCTGATCGTGGGTCACGTACAGCGACGTGATGTTAAACTGCTTTTGTAGCTCGCGAATTTTGTCGCGCATGCTGCGCCTCAGGTTGGCGTCGAGGTTACTCAGCGGCTCATCGAACAGCAGCACTTTCGGTTTGAGGATCAGCGCACGCGCCAGCGCCACGCGCTGCTGCTGTCCGCCAGAGATCTGGTCGACGTAGCGGTCTTCAAAGCCGTCCAGATCCACCATCGCCAGCGCTTCTTTGACGCGGGTTTTCATTTCACTGCGCGATACGCCAAGCATTTTCAGGCCGTAGCCCACGTTCTCGCCCAACGACATGTGCGGGAACAGAGCGTAAGACTGGAACACCATGCAGATATCACGCTGCTGAATGGAACGATGCGTGACGTCTTCGCCGTCGATTAAAATCTGCCCCTCTGTGGGTTTTTCAAGCCCCGCGACCAGACGCAGCACCGTGGTTTTGCCACAGCCAGATGGGCCGAGCAGCGTCACCATCTGCCCCTGCGGAATCGCAAGATTGATATTCTCGATAACGGTGTTGTTGCCAAAGCGCTTGGTGACATTGCGCAATTCAACGAAATGTTTTTGAGTCATAGTGTTACGCCTGGTTTTTGGCTTTTGAACGGGAGGTACGAGATTCACCGATCAGCCAGTCAAAGAGGAAAATGATCGCCAGCATGACCACAATCAGGATCGAGCCGTAGGCAATCGCCACGCCGTATTCGCCGTCTTCCACGCGGTTCAGAATGTAGGCTGTTGCCACGCGGGTATCCGGCGTGACGAGGAACACAATGGCGCTAACGGTGGTAATGGCGCGCACAAAGCTGTAAATCAGCGCTGACAGAATCGCCGGGCGCAGCAGCGGCAGCAGGATATGCGTGATGGTCCGGAAGCTCCCGGCGCGCAGGCTGAGCGACGCTTCATCCAGCGATTTATCGATCTGCCCGAGCCCCGCGATCCCGGCGCGAATGCCCACCGGCACGTTACGCATCACCATCGAGATAATCACAATCGCGGCCGTTCCGGTGAGGTAAACCGGCGCGCTGTTAAAGGCCAGAATGTACGACACGCCCGCCACGGTGCCTGGCACGGCAAAGCACAGCATGGTGGTGAACTCGATAGTCTTTTTGCCACGGAACTGCTGGCGCACGACCACCCAGGCGATCAGCAGACCAAAGCCCGCGGTGATCGGTGCGGCGATCCCGGCGTACAGCAGCGTATCGAGCAGTGAAGGCCACGCGCCGTCGCTCATGCCCTGGCCGAACAGCTTGATAAAGTTATCCAGCGTCAGGGTGTAATCCACGCCCCAGTTCACCGTAAAGCTGCCGTAGAAAATGCTGCCGTAAAGCAGGGCGTTAAACGCGATCCAGACGGTTAACAGCGCCACCACGGCCCAGACCAGCGTCACCGGCAGCGGCTGCACGTCGCCACGGTAGGATTTGCCGGATACGGTTACGTAAGACCGCTTGCCGATCCACATGTACTGAATGCAGAACACCAGCAGCGAGAAGACCAGCAGGAACGCGCCGAGCGTACTGGCCGCCTGATAATCCAACTGCGACCCGGTGATGTAGAAGTAGATTTGCGTGGCGAGTACGTCGAAGTTGCCGCCCAGCACCAGCGGGTTACTGAAGTCGGCCAGCGACTGCACGATAACAATCAGGAAGGCGTTTGCCAGCGCGGGTTTCAGCAACGGCACAAACACGCCGTTAAAGGTCTGCCAGCGGCTGGCGCGCAGGGTATACGACGCCTCTTCCAGCGACGGATGAATCGTCTTGATGGCTCCGTCGAGGATCATGAACGCCATCGGCGTAAAGGCCAGCACCTGCGCCAGCCAGATACCGGTAAACCCGTACAGCCAGTTAGTGTTGGTCAGGCCAAACCAGTCCACCATCAGCTCGGTAATGTAGCCGGAGCGGCCCATCATCAGCGTCACGCCCAGCCCCACCACGAACGGCGGGGTGACGATCGGCAGAATCGAGAAGATACGCCCAATAATGGCGCTGCGTCTGGCGATGCGGGTAGTGTAGATCGCCAGCACCAACCCAAAGAACGTACAGCCGATACCGACGGCAATCGACAGCACAATCGAGTTGATAATGACCTGAACGATATGCGCCTGCGACAGCACCGTCATAAAGGCCAGCGGCGCAAATTCGCCCGTATCGGTGGTGAACATTGGAATGAAAATGGCGATGCTCGGCCAGACGATAAAGATGCCGATCAGCGCGACGATGGTTATCAGGGAGGCAATCACAAAGCGGTCGCCGCCCAGCCACTCGAGTCGCGTCAGCGCCAGGGTCATGATCGCCCCAAGTGCGACAAACAGCACAATAGACGCGTAGCCTAACCCGCGTCCTTCGACCGTGGCGCTGATGACGATAAACGCCATGCACAGCAGCGCCCATCCCGCATCAATATAATGACGGCTAATCTGCTCGCGTTTCGCTTCACTAAACGGACGCACCAGCAGCAGGCTCGGCAGTAAATACCACAGCCAGCTAACGTTGAAATGTGACCAGCTGTAGGCGTCGAGGATCTCGTCGCGCGTCGACTCCAGCAGGCCGTAATCCAGGCTCCAGCTTGGCAGCAGGGCAAACGCCAGCCAGCCAAGCAAAACCCAAAGGAATACCGCATCCCGTTTCTTGGCGGGATGGAGAGCTAATGTGTGTGACATACGTTTTCCGAGTGTTGGAGGCCCGACGGGAAAATCCGCCGGGCGATATACCCGTCATACTTGAGTTGCAGAAGCGTTGGCTGCTCTCACGCACCCCAGTCACTGACTTGAGTCAGCTCCTGGATATTTGCTTGTTTGCCGCCTGCCTGCAACGCGAATTATTTTGGGTATAACTACGGTTTGCGGGCTTATTTACCCATCTTCACGTCGCTGACCCATTTGTTGATCAGTGCCTTGCGCACGTCCGTTGAGCCGTATTTATCCATGTCGTAACTGATCAATTTCAGGTCGTCGAGTTTCAGCGAGTTCGGGGAGGTTTCCGCCGTGGTGTTGGTCAGGATTTGGTAGGATTTGCCTTTCTTCCACGCCAGCTCCTGCGCCTCTTTCGACAGCACCCAATCCACAAACAGCTTCGCGTTTTCTTCGTTACGCGCGCCTTTCAGAATGCTGACGCCACCGATTTCATACCCGGTGCCTTCGCACGGCGAAATCAGCTCCAGCGGTGCGCCTTGTTCTTTTTCCAGCGAGTAATCGTGCAGGAAGCCAATCCCGATGGCGGTTTCACCGCGCGCGGCGTTACGCGCCGGGGCGATACCGGATTTGGTGTACTGCGACACGTTGCTGTTCAGCTGTTTCAGGTAATCGAACGCCTGATCTTCGCCCCACAGCTGCACGAAAGTCGCCAGTGCGGTATACGCCGTACCGGAGCTTTGCGGATCGGCTATCTGGATCTCGCCTTTGTATTCCGGCTTGGTCAGATCTTTCCAGCATTTGGGGACCGGCAGATTTTTCTCTTTCAGGCGCTGAGTGTTCACACCAAAGCCCAGAATGCCGACGTAGACAGCGGAAGAGAGGTTGCCTTTCACTTTGGCCGGATCGCGGAATTTCTCCATGATCTGCTCAAGATTTTTCGATTTGTACGGCTGCAACAGCCCCATTTCTCCGGCCTGCGATTGCGGGTCCAGCGTGCCGCCATACCAGACGTCAGCCTGCGGGTTTTTCTTCTCCGCATCGACTTTCGCCAGCGTGCTGCCGGAGCCGTTGCGGATAAACGAAGTTTTGACGTCGTACTTATCGCCAAAGGCTTTCGTTTCGACTTCACACATTTCGTTGGTGGCGCTGCAATACACCACCAGACGGCCTTTAGCCTGCGCGGCACCCGTTAAGGTGGCCAGCGCGATCCCAGATGCAATGAGGGTAGAGAGGAGTGTTGTTTTCATTATTCAGCCTTTTTATGACGTTATGTGACTGCGAGAAGCGATGATGCCCGACATCAGCAGCGGCATCAGCAATAAACCCATCAGTACGGCGGCAATCGAGAGCAAACTGAACATCCCCGACCAGCCGTAATGTTCGATAACCAGCGACAGCGGCCATCCCGCCAGCGCCGCCCCCAGATAGGCAAAGACGCCGAGAAAACCGGTAATCGAGCCTGCCGCCTGTTTGTGCCCGCATTCAACGGCGGCAAGGCCGATCAGCATTTGCGGGCCAAACACAAAAAATCCTACGGTAAAAAAGCACATCGCCAGCAGGGCATAGTGGTGAACCGGTGCCAGCCACAGCGCGGCGACGGAAACCATCAGCCCCAGCGTGAACAGCAAAATCATCGGCGCACGCTGGCCGCTAAACAGCAGATCTGAACCCCATCCGGCGAATAGCGCGCCCAGTAAACCACCCACTTCAAACAGCATCACCGTGGCGTTGGCGCTCAACAGATTTACGCCGTGGCTTTCTGACAGCCAGATATTGCCCCAGTCGTTCAGCGCAATCCGGATCAGATACACCAGGACATACGACGCGCCGAGCAGCCAGATCATCGGATTTTGCAGCATCGTCGTGCGTAACATCTGCCACAGCCCCATCGGCGGGCTTTGCTGTTCCTGGCGCAACTCCAGCGGATCGTTGCGCCACTCCCCTACCGTCGGCAGACCCTCTTCCTGCGGTGTTCCCCGCAGCTGTGTGGTCAGCCAAATGCCGAGCACAATGCTGATGATCCCCGGTGTCAGCATCGCTGCCTGCCAGCCCCAAAGATGGGCGGCAAAGGCACATATCAATGGAATAATCGCACCACCAATATTGATGGAGGTATTCCAGCAGCCCCACCAGAAACCGCGCTCATTGCGCGAATACCAGTGGGTGAGCAATCTGGCGCACGGCGGCCAGCCCCATCCCTGAAAGAAGCCGTTCAGCGTCCAGATAAACAGCAGCAGCGGGAACGAATCGCTAAACGTAAACAGCACGTTCAGCACGCCCGTTGCCAGCAGGCCGATGCCCATAAACGCCCGCTGCCCATGGCTGTCGTGCCACAGACCGGCGGCAAATTTAGACAGCCCGTAGCTCAGATAAAACAGCGAACCAATCAGCCCGATATCGCTTTTACTCAGCCCCAAATCCATTTGCAGCGCGGGTAACACGTAATTCACGCTCTTGCGCGTCAGGTAAAACGCGGCGTAACCGATGGCCATGCACAACAGCAATCGTGGGCGTATCGCCCGATAGCGTTGCGTGATCTCTTCAGCAGACAGTGCGTGCATGGCGTTCTCCGTTTGAGATGACTGTATGAAAGCGTGATGAAAAAGGGATGAGAGAAAGTCTGGAGTGACTAAGACTTTTTCCTGGTTAGTGAAGTGTTTGTTGCAAAATTGTGGGCAGGTTAACAATTACGCGCGTGCCGGCGTGGGCGTTCAGCGTGAATTCGCCGCCGAGGGCGTGGACGCGCTCGCGCATTCCCTGAATACCAAAGCCGGGAACATTTTCCGGACTGATACCCCCGCCGTTGTCCGCAACCTCCAGATGCAGCCGGTTTTCCTGCTGGCGAAGGACGATGGTCACTTCGCTGGCATCGGCGTGTTTACTGACGTTATTCAGCAATTCCTGTAGCAAGCGATACAGGGTGAACACCAGCGTTTCATTTTCCGGTGGCGCGGGCAGCTGATAGTCAAACCGACAGGTAATCCCGCGTTCGGCAAAGGCAAATTCGTTGACCAGATGATGCAGCGCCTCTTTGAGCGACAGTTCGTCGAGAACGGGCGGGCGTAACTGGCGCAGCAGCTGACGGGTCGAGTGATGAATCCGCCGCGCCAGCTCGTTGATCTGCCCGGCGGCTTCAACCGCCAGCGGGGTATCGGCGGCGCGCTTGACCAGCTGAGACTGAATTTGAATGGCCGTAATGTTCTGGCCGATTTCATCGTGCAGCTCGCGGGCCAGGTGCTTGCGGGTATCTTCTTCGGTGTGGATCAGCTTTTCGGTGAGCGCCCGCCGCGCCTGAAGTTCGGCCTCCAGTCGGCGGCGATAGTGATCGAGATTTCGTGCCAACTGCTGCTGACGACTGATGGCGATCCCCAGACCCATCCCGAGCAACGACTGGGTGGCGAGGAAAATCTCCAGCTCCATCAGATCGGTAAAACCGACGCCAACCTGACGCGCAATGGTGATCATCATGCTGCCCAGCAGTCCAGACAATACGCCGCCCTGCCAGCCAAACTTCCACGCCATCACGACGTTTGGCAGAAATACGACGATCAGCAGCAGGCGCTCAAGGGCGGGGGAGAGCACCATTTGCGTGCCGATACCGATGATAAAAAACAGGCTGCACCAGATGATAAGCGAGGTGCGTAGCGGCGGATTACTGGTGTCCAGCCCGAGTAAATGGGAGCGATGCTGCTGGCGCAAAAACTCAAACACCAGATAGACAAACGGCGTGAGCAACACCCCGCCGGTGAAGGAGGCCAGCAGCAGAAGCGTGTTAGGGCTTTCCAGAAACGGTGACAGCAATAATGTTTGCAGCAGCGCGTTGAACGTCACCGCCGCAATCAGCAGGGAAAGACGCTGCCAGTAAAGCGGAAAACGGTGCCAGTAGCGTTGCGTCAGCCAGGCGGCGACAGTCCCAATCAGCGGTACCACAAGCATCTCGTAGCGGGTCAGGAGCTGTTCGCTGTGCAGCCACCCAATGGCCACGAGAGTGGAGAGAATCAATGCCGGCCAGAAGCGGCGCGACAGCAAAATCAGCAGCGCCAGATAGACGCCCTGCGGCAGGAATAACGCGGCCTGTTGGCCGTTGTGCGTCAGATAAAAGCTGAGCGTCCACAGCATCAGCCAGCCGGTGCCCCAGGCCAGCATAATGAACAGTGAGAGGATAATGTGCCGCACGGATCGCCGCATCAGTGGCCCGTCAGCAGCTGATTGTCGAGCGCGAAATGCACCAGTTCGATGGTGCTGCTGCACTGCAATTTTCCCAGCACGTTGGCGCGATGGACATGCACCGTTTTGTGGCTCAGTTCGAGCGTATAGGCGATGGCTTTGACGCTTTCGCCTTTCACCAGCAGGTCGAATACTTCGCGCTCGCGTGGGGTCAGTACATCGAGCACTTTGGCGGCGGGCTGGCCGCCGCGCAGGGCTTTGACCGCATCAGCGCAGAGATAATGTCCGCCCATACCGACGGAGCGTACGGCCTGCACCAGCTCTTCCGGCCCGCAGCGCTTGGTGAGATACCCGCTGGCGCCAGCATCGAGCGCGCTTTGCACAAACGCAGGCGTATCATAAATACTGAGAATGATTGCGCGAAAGCCGGGGCGCTGCTGTCGCAGGCGTTTTAGCAGACTGAGGCCATTTTCGTCGGGCATGGCGACGTCCATCACCGCGACGTCGATATCGTTACGTGACAAGGCAGGCCACGCTTCGGCAGCGCTACCGTATTGGCCTTCGACGATCAGATCCTCTTCCAGATTTAACAGCTGAGCGAATCCAGATCGGACCACCACGTGGTCGTCCACCAGCACCACTTTGATCATCATTCATACCTTTGCTGAATAGTGTCTCTATGATGCCTGCCGCTGCCGGGCTGGCAATCGTGTGCGTACGGTTATGTAACGGATGTAACAGAATTGCAATATATAGAGTGTCCCGTGCTGGTTTTGCTATTCCATTCTTATGGTCGCAGGAAAAGTGTTGATGACACTGACGATAATTCAGCGATGACCTTTGGTCCGGCTGTAAATCGCCGAAGCGTTTCCGAAAGGCCGGGGCGAGGTGCATGGAAGCGCCGAGAGGGTGTGACCTGCATGGATGCAGGATCACGCCCGACCCGATAGCCTGCAGGAATAAGCTGAGGGCACCGCGTAGCGGCGATTTTCTTGCCGGTAGCCCGGGTTGCGAGGGTGGTGGCGATGAGCCACCCTGGCACGTTCACAGGTCAACGTGTCACAGTGAAGCAAGAAATCTAAGGTGAACGGAATGACCGCCAGAGCTATCTTTCCCCTCATCCCAACCTTCCCCCCAGGGGAGAAGGAGCAGACTGTGCCGATGCTAAATACAACGGCAAACATGCTAAATGCTTCGGGCTGCGTTAGCTCAAGCCAAGACGCATCCAGATTCCACAAAATTCACTATCCTTTGCCGCTTTTTTTCTAAAAACCTTTCGGCATTAACGATGCTTTTTTATTCCTTTATCAAAATTCTCACGCCGGAAATACTGCACCCATAACAAAAGAGGGGAGCAGACACCATGGCAATTTCATCGCGTATCACACTACTCGGCGCTCTGGCGCTGTGGGCATTTCAGGCGCAGGCGGTCAATGTGACCGTCGCGTATCAAACTTCCGCGGAGCCGGCAAAAGTCGCGCAGGCGGATGGTACCTTTGCGAAAGAGAGCGGCGCGAAAGTGGACTGGCGGAAGTTCGACAGCGGCGCCGCCATCGTGCGGGCTTTAGCGTCCGGCGACGTGCAGATCGGTAATCTCGGCTCCAGCCCGCTGGCGGTTGCGGCGAGCCAGCAGGTGCCCATTGAAGTATTTCTTTTGGCCTCGCAGCTCGGGAATTCCGAAGCGCTGGTGGTGAAGAAAGGGATCACCAAACCTGAAGATCTGATCGGCAAGCGTATCGCCGTGCCGTTTATCTCAACCACCCACTACAGCCTGCTGGCGGCGCTCAAGCATTGGGGTATCAAGCCGGGTCAGGTGGAGATCCTTAACCTGCAACCGCCCGCGATTATTGCTGCCTGGCAGCGCGGTGATATTGACGGAGCTTATGTCTGGGCACCGGCAGTGAACGCCCTGGAAAAAGACGGCACGGTGCTGACGGATTCCGCAAAAGTGGGGGAGTGGGGCGCACCAACGCTTGATGTGTGGGTGGTGCGTAAAGATTTTGCCGCGCAGCATCCTGAGGTGGTGAAAGCCTTTGCGAAAAGCGCCATCGACGCGCAACAGCCCTACATTGCCAATCCTGATGAATGGCTGAAACAACCGGCCAATCTGGAAAAACTCTCGCGCCTGAGCGGCGTACCTGAATCTGACGTGCCGGGTCTGGTCAAGGGCAATACCTATCTGACGCCAGCGCAGCAGGTGCAGCAGCTTTCTGGCCCGGTGAATAAAGCGATTATCGACACCGCCGGATTCCTGAAAGAGCAGGGCAAAGTGCCTGCGGTGGCGGCGGATTACAGCCAGTTCGTGACCGATCGCTTTGTGAAATAAGGGGGCGAGATGCTGAATATTACAAACCTGTCCGCCAGCTACGGCGGGAAACCCGCGCTGGAAGAGATCAATCTGACGCTGGAGAGCGGTGAACTGCTGGTGGTGCTGGGGCCGTCCGGCTGCGGCAAAACCACGCTGCTGAATCTGATCGCCGGGTTTGTACCTTATCAGCACGGTTCGATCCAGCTTGAGGGTAAAAAGGTGGAAGGCCCAGGGGCGGATCGTGGAGTGGTCTTTCAGAACGAAGGGCTGCTGCCCTGGCGCAACGTGCAGGAGAACGTGGCGTTTGGTCTGCAACTGGCGGGAACGGAACGGACACAACGACTGGAACGGGCGCGTCAGATGCTAAAAAAGGTTGGGCTGGAAGGGGCGGAAAAACGTTTTATCTGGCAGCTTTCCGGCGGTCAGCGTCAGCGCGTGGGGATTGCTCGGGCGCTGGCGGCCAATCCACAGCTGTTGCTGCTGGACGAACCTTTTGGCGCGCTGGATGCCTTCACTCGCGAGCAGATGCAAACCCTGCTGCTGCGTCTGTGGCACGACACCGGCAAGCAGGTGTTGCTGATTACCCATGATATTGAAGAAGCGGTGTTTATGGCGACCGAGCTGGTGCTGTTATCGCCGGGGCCGGGGCGCGTACTGGAACGTTTGCCGCTCGACTACGCGCGTCGCTATGTCGCGGGAGAACCGGTGCGCAGCATCAAGTCCGATCCCCAGTTTATTGCCCAGCGCGAATATGTGCTGAGCCGCGTGTTTGAGCAGCGGGAGGCCTTCTCATGAGCATCGTGTTTAGCGAAAAACGCGCGCGAAAACGCCTCACCTTTCGTTGGCCGTTTTCCCGTCAAATCACCTTAAGCACCGTCACATTGCTGGTGCTGTTAGCGATTTGGTGGGCAGTGGCCGCGAAGCAGTGGGTGAGCCCGCTATTCTTGCCACCACCGGGACAGGTGCTGGCGAAACTTATCACCATCGCCGGTCCGCAGGGCTTTATGGATGCGACGCTCTGGCAGCATCTGGCGGCGAGTCTGGGTCGTATTCTGGTGGCGCTGTTGGCGGCGGTGGTTCTGGGGATCCCGGTGGGGATCGCGATGGGGTTAAGCCCAACGGTGCGCGGCATTCTCGACCCGCTGATTGAGCTGTATCGCCCGGTGCCGCCGCTGGCCTATTTGCCGCTGATGGTGATTTGGTTTGGCATCGGCGAAACGTCAAAGATCCTGCTGATCTATCTGGCGATTTTTGCCCCTGTCGCGATGTCGGCGGTCGCGGGGGTAAAAAGCGCGCAACAGGTGCGTTTGCGCGCGGCGCAGTCGCTGGGGGCAAGTCGCGCTCAGGTGCTGTGGTTCGTGATTTTACCCGGCGCGTTGCCGGAAATATTAACCGGTTTGCGCATTGGTTTGGGCGTGGGTTGGTCGACCCTTGTAGCGGCGGAGCTTATCGCTGCGACGCGCGGGCTTGGATTTATGGTGCAGTCGGCGGGCGAGTTTTTGGCAACCGACGTGGTGCTGGCTGGGATCATGGTGATCGCCGTGATTGCCTTTGGTTTAGAACTGGGGCTGCGCGCGCTACAGCGCCGTCTGACGCCCTGGCATGGAGAAATACAATGAGTGAACGTCTGACCATTACCCCGCTGGGACCGAATATTGGTGCGCAAATTTCGGGTCTCGACGTGGCTCGCCCGCTGAGCGATAACCAGTTCGAGCAGCTGTATCACGCGGTATTGCGCCATCAGGTGGTGTTTCTGCGTGAGCAGGCGGTGACGGCCCAGCAGCAGCGCGCGCTGGCGTTACGTTTTGGCGATCTGCACATTCACCCGGTGTATCCGCATGCGGAAGGGGTGGAAGAAATTATCGTGCTGGATACCCACAACGATAATCCACCGGATAATGACAACTGGCACACCGACGTGACGTTTATCGAGACGCCGCCCGCAGGGGCAATTCTGGCGGCAAAACAGCTGCCAGAAACCGGGGGCGATACCTTATGGACCAGTGGAATTGCGGCATATCAGGCACTTTCAGAACCGTTTAAGCAGTTACTGAGTGGCCTGAGTGCGGAGCACGATTTCAGGAAATCGTTTCAGGAATACAAATACCGTAAAACGGAAGAAGAGCATCAGCGCTGGCTGGACGCGGTAGCGAAACATCCACCGGTGCTGCATCCGGTGATCCGCTCGCATCCCGTGACGGGTAAGCAGGCGCTGTTTGTGAACGAAGGATTCACAACGCGCATTGTGGATGTGAACGAGAAAGAGAGTGAAACGCTCTTAACGTTCCTGTTTGCGCACATAACCAAACCAGAGTTCCAGGTACGCTGGCGCTGGCAACAACACGATCTGGCGATCTGGGATAACCGCGTGACGCAGCACTATGCCAACGCCGATTATCTGCCGCAGCGCAGGATTATGGAGCGCGCCACGATTTTGGGTGATAAGCCGTTTTATCGGGCGGGATGAAGGGGATATGCGAATCTGTAGGTTGTTCCGTTCACTTCATGTTCCCCGTCTTTCTTTGGCTACGGAACGTGTGAACGTGCCAGGGCGGCTCAATCGCCACTGCCCTGGCGACCCGGGCTCCCGGCAAGAAAATCGTCGCTTTGCGATTCCTTCGTCTTTTTCTTACGGCTTTTCGGGGACGGGCGCAGGTAACGTCCCTGTAAATGCGCCCTCGCCGCGCATCCATGCGCGTCACCCCTGCTTCAGAAAACGACTCAGCGATTTACAGCCGGACCAAGGGCCGCGCTTCAGTCCCGAAATTCTAATGGGCAAATTCTGTGCTGATAAACAAAACATTAGATATGACGAATGCTGGTTCAGGTATGCAGATGGACTGAGTGTGTAAGATGAACGGAACGAACCATCGAGCCGCCTGTTCCCCCTCACCCAGCCCTCTCCCCAATGGAGAGGGAGAAAAGCAGAGCCGCCTGTTACCCTTCATCCAAGCCTCTCCCCAATGGAGAGGGAGAAAAGCAGAGCCCCCCCCTCACCCAAGCCTCTCCCTAGTGGAGAGGGAGAGAATCCTGACACTGCGTCGCCTGATGCCCCTCAGAGTGCACCCCAATATACCGCTGATAGCGATTCGCCTTGAGATAACACAAATCCACCAGCACCAGCCCATCCACGCAGTTGTTGAACGCCGGATCGCTGCCGAAATCGATAAACTGCACGCCGCCCGGTTCGCACAGCTCGGAATACTGTTTGTAGAGCGGTGGAATGCCGCAGCCCAGATTGCCGAGCAGGGATTTCAGCTTTGTCAGATCATCGACATACGCTTTACCCTCAAACTGGGCCAGCACGTCGGGCAAGGACGCCGGATACGGCTGGCGCGACACGGCTAACGGATGGTTCGCCGGAAACCACAGACGGTAAAACGCCACCAGCAGATCGCGTGCGGCGGGGGGGAGTCCGCCTGAAATCGAAACCGGGCCGAACAGGTAGCGATACTGCGGATAGCGCGCCAGATAGGCGCCAATCCCTGACCACAAATAATCCAGGCCACGGCGGCCCCAGTAGCGCGGCTGGATAAAGCTGCGACCAAGCTCAATGCCGTGTTCCAGTATGTCTTCCATTTTGTCGTCATACTGGAACAAGCTGAAACTGTATAACCCGCCCAGCCCTTGGTTTTCGACCTGTTTTGCCGTGGGCATAAAACGATACGCACCGACGATTTCCAGATCGTCGTCGTCCCACAGAATCAGATGCAGATAATCGTCGTCATAGCTGTCGGTGTCCCGACGCTTTCCGCTGCCTTCGTCCACGGCGCGGAAGGCAATTTCGCGCAACCGTCCCAGCTCGCGCAAAATCGGGGCGTCTTCCTGCCCGTTGCGTTGCCACAGATAAATCGATTTGCCGTCGCTGGTGGTGCCGAGACATTCAGCCAGCGCCAGTTCGCGTTTCAGCGTTGCACGGTCTTCCGGTCGTGCAATCGCGCACTGCGTTTTGAAGGTTCCCGGCAGTCCCTTGCCAAGACGCATCACATGCTGGCGGCACTGCTCGGCCATTTCACGCGGTGAAAGCGTGGCGCTGAACCAGTGGCTCCAGGCAATCTGCTGCCCGATTTTGATCGGCAATCGACTGTGCTGACGGCGGAACATTTGCTGCATAAGCAGCAGCATCGACAGCGTAGGTGAGACCAGAGTGCTGGCGTAAAACAGCAGGCTGTTGTGCGCCTGAATGTGCATGGGCAGCAGCGGCACGCGCAGTTTGTTCGCCAGTTTGATAAAGCCCGAGTGCCATTTTTTGTCGCGAATACCTGTGCGCGTGGGGCGCGAGACTTCGCCAGCCGGGAAGAAAATCAGTACCCCCGCGTTTTGCAGGTGCTGTTCCATGTGCATCAGCGAGGATTTGGCTGTTTTTCCGCCCATATTATCCACCGGGATAAACAGCGAACTCAGCGGTTCGAGGTGTGATAACAGGCGATTGGTCACGACTTTGACATCGCGGCGAACGCGCGATACGGCGTACATCAGCGCCAGGCCATCCAGCGTGCCGGTGGGGTGGTTAGCGATAATAACCAGCGGGCCATGTTCAGGGATTTGTTCGAGGTCGTGAGCGGGAATAGTGCAGATAATATCGAGGTGTTCAAGAACCTGTTCCACCATATCCAGCCCTTTCAGGTGGCGGTGTGTTGCGGCGAACTGCTGGAACTCTTCTTCGTGGAATAACCGTTTTAACAGACTTTTTTGCCAGGGTGCGGGCCTCGCCTGAGGCCAAAGATCATCAAGAACGCTATCGAGACTAAACATGATGGTTTCTCCTACCGTCTTGCCGAGACAGTAGAAGCGCGAGATGTCGTTTGTATTGCAGTTGGGTGAAGTTTTGTGAGGGGGGATTCCCCTCTCCGTTCAGAAGAGGGGAGCGAGCGTTAACGCAGGATTTTTTTCTCGGCCAGATCGAGTGCGAAGTAGCTGAAGATCAGATCGGCGCCCGCGCGTTTAATGGCGCCAAGGCTTTCCAGAACGACTTTCTCTTCGTCAATTGCCCCTGCCAGTGCGGCGAATTTGATCATCGCGTACTCACCGCTCACCTGGTATGCGCCCAGCGGCAAAGTGGTGCGCTCGCGGATGTCACGCAGAATGTCCAGATACGCACCTGCCGGTTTGACCATCAGGCAATCTGCACCTTGCGCTTCGTCGAGCAGGGATTCGCGGATTGCCTCGCGGCGGTTAAGCGGGTTCATCTGATAGGTTTTACGATCGCCCTTCAGCGACGTGCCCGCGGCTTCACGGAACGGGCCGTAGAAGGAGGAGGCGAATTTGGTGGAGTAGGACATGATGGCGGTGTCGGTGAAACCCGCAGCGTCCAGCGCCTGACGAATTGCCTGAACCTGACCATCCATCGCTGCGGATGGTGCGATAAAATCAGCCCCGGCAGCCGCAGCCACGACGGCCTGTTTGCCCAGGTTCAGCAGCGTTGCATCGTTATCGACGCCGTGATCGCACAATACGCCGCAGTGACCGTGCGAGGTGTACTCGCAGAAGCAGGTATCGGACATGACGATCATTTCCGGAACGGTCTCTTTGCAGATGCGTGACATGCGCGCGACCAGACCCTTTTCTTTCATCGCATCGCTGCCGGTGGCGTCGGTGTGGTGAGAGATGCCAAACGTCATCACCGAGCGGATGCCTGCGTTGGCAATGCGTTCGATCTCACGCGCCAGATGCTTTTCGGGGATGCGCATTACGCCTGGCATAGCGTCGATGGCTTTGTAGTCATCGATCTCTTCTTCGACGAAAATCGGCAACACCAGATCGTTTAAGCTCAGTGTTGTCTCTTCAAACATAGCGCGCAACGCAGGGGATTGGCGTAGGCGACGGGGACGTGCAATTAAATCGGTCATGATATGCCTGATGTCTGGAGAACAATGCGGGATAGTGTACTCGAAATCCCTGCAGGCTGTTTTACGAAAGTGGTTCTTATGAAGGCAAGAAGGGGGGAGCCCTGTACCCTGGAATGTCGTTAAAACGTGCAAAGGCATTATCGCGCGTGATTTTACATCGGTCCAAGGTTACGGACATCTATTCATATTATTTCTCAAAATCCGTGGTTGTATTTTCTAGGTATATATATATGGTCTGCTGATATTTTCTGAAATAATATAGTTCTGATGTAATTTATTGTGTTTATAGCGTTTTCTCGTTTTACTCCTCCCTTGTTTTTATTTTTTATGATTATTGTCTGGATACGGACTTAATTGAATCATTCATTGAACCTTTTTCAATTCAGACTGCATAATTCCCTTCGCAATATATTATGTCGCATTTATGTTTTGACGGAAAAACTGCTTACGTCCCTGAGGAGGGATGACTCAATGCAAACATGGAAAAAGAAACTCGCGGTATCTCAAATTGCATTAGCCTGCACATTGGCTATCGCTTCTCAGGCTAATGCTAAAGATATCTCTAACAGCACTTACGATACTTTCGGGTATGACAATACCGTGACTACCCCCTGGTATGATGGGTACGCTGACTGGGATAGCTCTGATGCTACACATGACAGTGATATCTATCCCGTTATCAATAATTCCACGGTGAATGGCGTTATTTCCAGCTACTATCTTGACGATGGAATTAATGGCCGTGCGAATGCGCTGAGCATTTCGAATAGCACAATCAATGGAATGATTACCTCTAAATGCATGACCACCTCTTGCGATAATGGCGTTAACCCAGACGGTACAACGCATACGCAATATGATCGTTTTAGCCTGACTGTCGATAATACGACGATTAATGATGCCTATGAGCATTATGCTTATGACGTTATTGATGGCGATAATACCGAAACGCATTATCAGGATACTTACGTGCTCGGTAATGCGATTACTCTTGATGTCGAGTCCGATATTGTTATTCAAAATAACTCGCACGTTGCCGGTATTACGTTAACGCAGGGTTATCAGGAGCTGGATAATACGCCTTATGATGGCACTGAGGGCGTCGCAAATAGCAGTAACATCTTTACCGATACGCTGGTAGTCAAAGATTCAGTGTTAACCTCTGGTGCTTACAGCGATTTGGGGACGAGCGGTTTTTACGGTCAAAGCGCGAAGCCAAGTGATTACGGCGAAACCAATGCCACGGCTGCGGATGACGCGGCATTAATTGTGGCATCGAGCGACGTAGATAACGCGATGCAGACGACGGCAACGTTCGATCACTCTACCGTGACGGGGGATATTCTTTTCTCGAGCACGTTTGATAACAACTTCTTTGAGAACGGCGATCCGGCGACTGACACCACCGACGATGGTATCTATAACCCGACGACCAACGGTTGGGACGACACCGATAAACTGGATGTCACCTTGACTAACGGCAGCAAATGGGTGGGCGCAGCGCAGTCGAGCGTTGAGGCTATCAGCCCCGCGCAGATGTATGGCCTGGGCTACAGCGACGCTGACTGGACCACGCTTTCACCTAACAGCATCTGGCCGGATTCCACGTTCAACAGCGACGGTCACGTCTCTGGCGAAGAGGTGTATCAGAGCGGCTTGTTCAACGTGACGCTGGATAACGGTTCCGAGTGGGACACGCGTAAAACCTCTAACATTGATAAGCTGACGGTGAATAATCACTCGCAGGTCAACGTGGAAAATTCGGGTCTTCTCGCGGACAGCATCACAATGACCAACGGCTCGTCGCTGAATATTGGTGACAGTGGAGCCGTTGCCACGGATAGCCTTTATCTGGACAGCTATAGCCTGACCACGCTGACGGAAGAAACGGCGCAGCTCTATGCCAATACCATCACCGTGGATAACGGTGCGGAACTGGCACTGGGTCTGGGCCAGGTTGACACTCACAGCATGGTGTTGACCGACGGCGGCGTGTTGAACATCGCCAGTCGCGATGAGGTGTTGAATTCCGATCTGAACAATGCGCGTTATGTTACCAACGATACGAGCAAAGCGGATTACGACTATGGTGTTGTGGCGCTCAACTCTGATGGTCATTTGGCGGTGAACGGTGACGTCGCGGGCAACTATAAAGTGCGTATCGATAATGCGACAGGTGCGGGTTCTGTCGCTGATTACAAGAATGCCGAAATCATCCGTGTGTATGACAACAACACGGATACTCAGGCGAGCTTTACGGCGGCAAATACAGCCGATTTAGGCGCATATACGTACAAGGCGCAGCAGAAGGGCGATACCGTTGTTCTTCATCAGGAAGCGCTGACCGACTACGCAAATATGGCGTTGAGCATCCCCTCCGCAAACACCAATATCTGGAATCTGCAGCAGGACACAGTGGGCTCGCGTCTGACCAACAGTCGTCACGGTTTGGCGGATAACGGTGGTGCGTGGGTGAGCTACTTCGGTGGCAGTTTCAACGGTGATAACGGCACTCTCAGCTACGATCAGGACGTCAGCGGTATTATGGTCGGTCTGGATACGCAGATTGATGGCAATAATGCTAAATGGATTGTCGGGGGTGCGGCAGGCTTTGCAAAAGGCGATATGAGCCAGGGGTCTGGTCAGGTTGATCAGGATAGCCAGACGGCGATGATCTATTCCTCTGCACATTTTGCTAACAATATCTTTATTGATAGCTCCCTGAGCTACTCTCGCTTTAACAACGAGCTTACTGCCACGATGAGCAACGATCAGTACGTGGACGGCAACACCACCACGGATGCCTGGGGCTTTGGTCTGAAGCTCGGTTACGACTGGAAACCCAACGCGTCAGGCTACATTACGCCGTATGCGGCAGTGTCGGGTCTGTTCCAGTCAGGCGATGACTATCAGTTAAGTAACAATATGCAAGTAGACGGCCAGTCTTACGACAGTATGCGTTATGAAGCGGGTCTTGATGCGGGCTACACCTTTAATTACGGTAGCGAGCAGGCATTAACACCGTACTTCACTCTGGCATATGTCTATGACGATGCGGGTAACGATGCGGATGTTAACGGGGACAACATTGACAACGGGGTGAAAGGTTCCGCCGTACGTGTGGGTCTGGGCACACAGTTTAGCTTCACGAAAAACTTTAGCGCCTATACCGGTGCAAACTACCTGGGTGGCGGTGATGTTGACCAAAACTGGGGCGCAAATCTGGGTGTGAAATACGCCTGGTAATGCCAATAAGCGGGGGAGGTTCATCCCCGCTTTTTTTATAACTCGATAATAATGAAACAGAACCGATAAGTATGGATGACTTGAGGTCTGCATGAATCCCCACGCGAAACCCCTTTCTGAATTTAAGCGGCTTGAACAGTGTCTGAAAGCCGAAAGTACCCCTTTCAGCGTTTCTCCTCAGCAAATTCTTGGTGATGGCTTTTATGACGACGATCATCACACCTGGTTTTTACAGACGGGAGTCGTGGCAGTCCATCGAAAAACTGACGATTTACTTGTTGGAATCGTGAAGGCGCCTTTCATTTTCGGCCTGACGGCTGGCATGGTAAAAAACCGTCAGGAATATACGTTGGTTGCACAATCGCCCTGCACAGGCTTTTATCTGCCAGCAATAACCACGCATCATTGTCTCCAGCAATTTCATCTTTGGCGGGATGCATTTGGCTGGGTGTCATGGATTAACCTAATGATGGAAAAGCGGGACATGAACCTGGTGGGAAATAACTCCTACAGCCAGATCAGGTCAGTGTTGCTGGTGATGGCAGAGTGGGATGAAACGCTGCGCTCAAAAATAGGCGTGATGCATCATATTCAGCAAAGTACAGGTATTTCGCGTTCGGTTGTTGCGGAGGTGCTGGCCGCGTTGCGTAAGGGAAATTATATCAATATGAATCGGGGCAAACTGGTCAGTATTCACCGTTTGCCCGCGGAGTATTAAACGATCAGGAGGCCGGGATCACTTTCGCCTTATTCTCGCTCAATTCGGCGACCAAATTATTAATCCCGTCGCTCATATTGGTGAAGCGGGTATTCGGCGATCGGGTCACGACCACGAAGGCCCCAACATTGGACTGCGGGATCATCGCCATGTAGGTAATGAATCCGCCGCCGCCACCCGTTTTCTGAATAATGCCCGGGCGGCCATCTTTCGGTGCCATATACACCCAGCCCAGACCAAGCGCATCGGCTTTACCCGGCACGTCCATGCCAATAACTCGGGTGAGCTGGTTGCGTTTGTAGATGAGCGTCTGCATGCGGTCAGCCTGATTGCTGCGCGCATGGAAATCAGACGACAGGAACTGCTGCATCCAGCGCATCATATCGCCTGGCGTGGAGTAAACGCCGCCGCTGCCGACGGCCGCGAGGGTGTTATTACACGGACTGGCCCCTTTTTCGGCCACCATCAGGCGTTTGCACTGATCCGGTGACGGCGTAAAGGTGGTGTCTTTCATGCCCAGCGGACGGGTGATGTTGTCTTCAAACAGCTGCGGATACGGCTTGCCGGATGCTGTGGCTAACGCATCAGCGAGCAAATCAAATGCCAGGTTTGAATAGGCCGCCTGTGCGCCCGGCGCGGTTTTCAGCGTCGCTGTCGTCAGGTAGTTCCAGCGCTGTTCGCGCGTGGGCCAGACGAAAACAGGACGATGCGCTGCACCGCCTGGCTGTTCACGCGGCAGCGCGCTGGTATGCGTTGCCAGATTCACCAGTGAAATGGGGGTGCCATGATACGTCGGGACGCGGTAACCCGGCGGCGCGTATTTGCTTAATGGATCGTTGAGTTTCACCACGCCTTGATCGAGCAGTTTCACCAGCATTTCGCTGGTCATCAGCTTCGTCAACGATGCAATGCGGATCACGGAATCCAGCTGCGGATGAACATTGTTGCCCGGGCGCGTTTCGCCAAAACTGCGGAAAACGCGCTGATTACCGTCAATCACGACCATTGCCATGCCGGTGGCACCGCTGCCGTAATAAATCAGATTGGCGTAACGATCCGCAATATCGGAGGCGAAAACGGGGGCCGTGATCGGCTGAGCAGCCTGAACTGTGGAGAGGCTTACCGCACACAGCGCGGCAATGGAAAACAGACAACGTTTCAACGAAAGCATCCATGAAGTGAATGAACAAAGTAATGCGTATTTATACTACTAAACGGCACGGCGCAATGGGCCGAATAGCATAACGATAGTGGGAAAAACGTAACCACGAGTAAATAAGAACATTTTCGTTGCACGCTTTCTCCATTTTTGTGACATCAGGCTTATGATAAGCGTAGGCGTAGTTCAATTTGCGGAGAAGGTTGATGGGTGAAAAGCGTGTGGTGATGGTTGTCGATATGCAGCAAGGGGTTTTCGAAACGCCCCGTATTCAACGCGAAGCCTGCGTATCGCGGATTAACCAACTTGTTGAGGCCGCCGACACGGTAATTTTTATCCAGCATACCGAATCGGGTGGGCTGGAAGAGGGGAGCGAAGGGTTTGCGCTGTTGCCGGAAATCTATCAGCCGTCAGGCGCGTTTTATGTGACTAAAACGGCCTGTGATGCGTTTTACCACACTACGCTTGACGCCCTGCTGTGCGAACAAGACGTCACGCATTTTGTGATTTGCGGATGCGCAACCGACTATTGTGTGGATACCACGCTTAAAAATGGCGTCAGCCGGGGATATCACATCACCGTCGCGGAGGATGCTCATACCACGGCTAATCGCCCGGCCGCGCAGGCACACATCCTGATTCAGCACTATAACGATGTCTGGCGTACGTTGACTGCACCGCGCAATCCTCCTGCCGTGAAATCCACAGAAACAATTCTGGACCACTGGAAAGCGAACTAACCCCTAAAGCCCTGGTCTATTTTTTGCACGAGCCGGTGAGCGGCTCGTGAGAGTCATGTGTCGTGCATAGCAATGAGATAACAACAAGAAGGAAGCACTATGTTTAAATCTTTTTTCCCAAAGCCGGGACCGTTTTTCCTCTCGGCATTTATTTGGGCACTGATCGCGGTCATTTTCTGGCAGGCGGGCGGTGGAGCATGGCTTGAGCGCCTGGTCGGGGCGACGGGCGATGTCCCTATCAGCGCCGCGCGTTTTTGGTCGCGGAGCTATTTGCTGTTTTATGCCTATTACGCCCTGTGCGTCGGTCTGTTCGCCCTGTTCTGGTTTACGTATGCCCCGCATCGCTGGCAATACTGGTCAATACTGGGGACCGCGCTCATCATCTTCGTCACCTGGTTTTTGGTGGAAGTGGGCGTGGCCGTCAACGCCTGGTATGCTCCGTTTTATGACCTGATCCAAACGGCGCTCAGTTCACCGCATAAGGTTACGATTAACCGGTTCTATCAAGAAATTGGTATTTTCCTGGGGATTGCGCTTATTGCGGTATTCGTTGGGGTGATGAATAACTTCTTTGTGAGCCACTACGTGTTCCGCTGGCGTACCGCGATGAACGAACACTATATGGCGCATTGGCAACAGCTGCGTCATATCGAGGGTGCAGCGCAGCGTGTGCAGGAAGACACCATGCGTTTTGCTTCGACGTTGGAAGATATGGGCGTGAGCTTTATTAACGCCATTATGACGCTCATCGCCTTCCTGCCGGTACTGGTGGCACTCTCCGTCCATGTTCAGGAACTGCCGATTGTCGGCCATCTGCCTTATGGCCTGGTGATTGCGGCAATTGTCTGGTCGCTGATGGGAACCGGTTTGCTGGCGGTCGTTGGGATCAAACTGCCGGGGCTGGAATTTAAAAATCAGCGCGTGGAAGCGGCTTATCGTAAAGAACTGGTCTACGGCGAAGACGACGCCAATCGCGCCTCGCCGCCGACGGTGCGTGAGCTGTTTGGCGCGGTGCGCCGCAACTATTTCCGTCTCTATTTCCACTACATGTACTTCAACATCGCGCGTATTTTATATCTGCAGGTCGATAACGTTTTCGGTTTGTTCCTGCTGTTTCCGTCGATTGTGGCAGGTACGATTACGCTCGGTCTGATGACGCAGATAACTAACGTTTTCAGTCAGGTTCGTGGTTCTTTCCAGTATCTCATCGCGTCATGGACTACGCTTGTCGAGCTGATGTCTATCTATAAGCGTTTACGCAGTTTTGAGCGCGAACTGGATGGCCAGGATCTACAGGAAGTCACTCATACATTAGGTTAAGACAGGGAATCGCTATGCCATTTGCCGTATCACGAACGTTGCCTTTATCACTGCTCGCCGCCTTGGTGCTGGCCGGATGCGCCGAAAAAAGCGCTGCACCGCTGAAAAAGGGCGAAAAGCCGGTTGATGTGGCAAGCGTGGTACGGCAAAAGATGCCGGCCAGCGTCAAAGATCGTGACGACTGGGCGATCGTGCTGGCGAAAACGTTTGAGAGCCAAAAAATTGCGCCGACCGAGGAGAATATCTGCTCGGTGCTGGCGGTGGCACAGCAGGAGTCGATGTATCAGTCCGATCCGGCGGTTCCGGGGCTGAACAAAATCGCCTGGAAAGAGATCGACCGACGTGCCGAAAAAATGCACATCCCGGTGTTCCTGGTGCATACGGCGCTCAAAATCACGTCGCCAAACGGTAAAAGCTACAGCGAACGGCTGGATACGGTGAAAACGGAGAAGCAGCTCAGCGCCATTTTTGATGACTTTATCAATATGGTGCCGATGGGGCAGACGCTTTTCGGATCGCTCAATCCGGTCCATACCGGCGGGCCCATGCAGGTCAGCATTGATTTTGCAGAGAAACACACCCGCGGTTACCCATGGAAAATCGACGGTACGGTGCGTCAGGAAGTGTTCTCCCTGCGCGGCGGGCTGTGGTTTGGTACCTATCATCTGCTGAATTACCCGGTTAATTACAGCGAGCCGCTGTACCGTTTTGCCGATTTCAACGCGGGATGGTATGCGAGCCGCAACGCCGCGTTCCAGAATGCGGTGAGTCGTGCAACAGGCACAAAACTGGCGCTGGATGGCGATCTGATTGCTTACGGTAGCAGCGAGGCAGGTACCACTGAACTTGCGGTGCGCAAGCTGGCGATAAAGCTGGATATGAGCAACAGCGACATTCGCCACCAACTGGAAAAAGGCGACAGTCTGGCGTTCGAGAAAACGGATCTCTACCAGCAGGTGTATAAGCTTGCGGAGCAGAAAAGCGGCAAAGCGTTACCGCGCGAAATTTTGCCAGGCATTCAGCTTGAAAGCCCGAAAATCACCCGTAATCTCACCACGGCGTGGTTCGCAAAACGGGTAGACGACCGTCGGGCTCGCTGTATGTCACTTAACTAAACGTGAGTGATAACGGCGCCAGCGCAGGACCAACGCGACAACACCGAGAATGACGCATCCAATCAGAAACGGAATCACACCGAAAATCGTGCTGACGCCTAAACCGATATCGACGCGCGGCCGACCGGTGTCCTGAACTTGCATCAGATGCTCATACACGCCGGGTGCGTGCACCAGAATGTTCAGAAGTTGGGAACCCGCCCAGAAGCAAAACAGCACAAACAGGGCATAGGCGATATTACCCGGCGCGGAGGTTTTGGATTGCTTGCCGCCAAAAATCGGCTTCGCCAGTGTAAAGTCTGCCATATAAACCTCCCGATATTGATTCTGGCCGAGTGCCAGTCGTACAAGGTGAGTTTGACAGGTCATAACATTTGTCAATATCAGAATCGTGGTAATTTACGCCTGGTATTCCTCCTGGATTGTCGATTTCTGCATCGCATCACAGTTTTTTAACTTAAGTTAAATTGATTCGTATTTAAGAATTTCCGCATCCGCCACAGACCGCATCACAAAACTGTGAGAGGATGTCTTTTTATCCTGCCGGAGTTGCCATGAAGCTGTCTGACAAACTACGCCGTGACTGGCATTACTATGCCTTTGCGATTGGGCTGATTTTTATTCTTAACGGTGTGATTGGGCTGCTTGGGTTTGAAGCAAAAGGCTGGCAAACCTATGCGCTGGGGCTGGTGACGTGGGTGATTTGTTTCTGGCTGGCAGGGTTAATTATCCGCCGTCGGCCTGAAGACGCGACGACGGAAAACGTAGAGCGTTCTGAGAAAGCGGATTAACCGTTTACTGAGCTCTTCAGGGCGCTGTCGGCGGTGTGTCGCTCCAGCGCCAGTTCGATAAGACGGGTGATTAACGCAGGATAGCTGAGCCCGCTCGCCTGCCAGAGTTTTGGATACATGCTGATGTTGGTGAAGCCCGGCAGCGTGTTGATTTCGTTAATAATGACCTCATTTTCTGCCGTCAGGAACACATCGACGCGCGCCATACCGCCGCAGCCAAGCGCCTGATAAGCGTCGATGGCGATCGCGCGGATCTTGTCGTTAATTTCAGGATCCAATACCGCCGGCACCACGACCTGCGCGCCTTTATCATCAATATATTTGGTGTCGTAAGAGTAGAAATCACTGTTCAGAACCACTTCACCGCAGGTGCTGGCCTGTGGGAAATCGTTGCCTAAAACGGCGCATTCGATTTCACGACCTGTAATGCCTTGTTCAACTACCACTTTATGATCGAATTCAAACGCCAGGCGCACTGCATCTGCGAATTGCGCTTCGCTGGTCACTTTACTGACGCCAACGGATGAACCCTGGTTGGCTGGTTTCACAAACAGCGGCAGGCCAAGCTGAGCGGTGATCTGGGCGAAACTGTGTTTATCGCGGTTGGCGCGGGTCAGGGTCACAAATGGCGCAATGTTCAGACCGGCGTCACGCAGCAAACGCTTGGTGACATCTTTATCCATGCAGGCGGCAGAACCGAGCACATCCGAGCCGACAAACGGCAGGTTTGCCATGCGCAACATCCCTTGCAGGGAGCCATCTTCGCCCAACGTGCCGTGAACAATCGGGAAAACGACGTCAATCTGCGCCAACGTTTGAGCATTGCCCGCGTTGATCAGCTGGCCGTGGATGACGCCAGGCACGGTCGCAACGCTGATTTCTGAAGGATTGAGCGCGATATGCGCTGGATCGTCTGCATTCTGCAGATACTGACTGGCATCGTTCACATGCCATTGGCCTTGTTTATCAATGCCCAGCAGGACCACATCAAAGCGGCTTTTATCAATCGCATCCACGATATTTTTAGCCGATTGCAGCGACACTTCGTGTTCTGCTGATTTTCCCCCAAAGACAATTCCTACCCGCTGCTTCGCCATCTCACACTCTTCCAGTCTGTCTCAAAGCCTATAACATACCACATGCCCTGTGGGATTCGCCGCCTTCTGCCATAATGTTTTGACGCATAAAAGAGGAGAGAATGTGAGAGGGAAAAGTCTGTTTGTCTGCGCGATTATTGTGGGTGCCGCCGTGGTGGGTTATCGCTGGCTACCGTCGTATTACAATCCTTTTACGCCGCTTAAGCTCGACGACAAGCCTGGCAAGATCACCCAGTTCAAACTGCGTCGCCTGACGGCGGAGGCCTGTACGACTCTGCTGGCAGAGGCGAACCAAAAACAGTGGATCCAGACCCAGACCATGGCTGATAGCGCGGGGGACTGCCCGCTGACTGACGTGGTGCGCGTGCGAAATTTTGGTCCGGTGACGCTGAGCAGCAGTTTTATCGCCAGCTGCCCGCTGGCGCTGAGCTCTGCGCTGTTTATTCAGCAGCAGGCGCGCCCGCTGACCCATACGATAATGGGCAGCGAGCTGAAGCGTATCGAACATCTGGGCAGTTTTGCCTGCCGCAATATTTATCATCGCCCCGATGCGCGTCGCAGTGAACATGCCAGCGCCGAAGCCCTGGATATCAGCGCGTTTCAGCTCTCTGATGGTCAGCGGGTGACGGTGCTCCGCGGATGGCGCGAAGACAAAACGCAGCCCTGGCTTAAAGCACTGTTGAGTGCCAGCTGTGATTATTATGGCAATGGCTTAGGCCCGGAATATAACGCCGCGCACGCCAACCATTTCCATCTTGGGATGCGCGGTTTTGGACTGTGTCGTTAAAGCATAAATCACCAGCATAAAGTGGATAAAATGTGACTTATTTCACAAATATGATGACTGGGGAGATAAAACACCAAAGTCGTCGATACCGCATCTCTGGTGCCATCTGATTTAACGTAACTTGCTAATCTGTCGGCGAATTCGCCTAAAAATGAAGATACCGCCTGTTATGGAATCCTGGAAAGTAAACCTCATCTCCGTTTGGTTTGGCTGCTTTTTTACCGGCCTTGCCATCAGCCAGATTTTGCCGTTCCTGCCGCTGTATGTCTCACAGCTCGGCGTCTCGTCGCATGAGGCGCTGTCGATGTGGTCCGGTCTGACGTTCAGTATCACTTTCCTGGTTTCAGCGATTGTTTCGCCCATGTGGGGCAGCCTGGCGGATCGTAAAGGGCGCAAACTCATGCTGCTGCGCGCCTCGCTAGGGATGGCGATCGCAATTCTGCTTCAGGCTTACGCGACCAACGTCTGGCAGCTGTTTTTGCTGCGCGGCCTGATGGGGCTAACGTCGGGCTATATTCCTAACGCGATGGCGCTGGTAGCGTCGCAAGTCCCGCGCGAGCGCAGCGGGTGGGCGATCAGTACGCTTTCCACCGCGCAGATTAGCGGCGTGATTGGCGGCCCGCTGATGGGCGGTTTTTTGGCTGACCATGTTGGCCTGCGCGCGGTCTTTTTCATCACCGCGCTGCTGCTGATGGTGAGTTTTCTGGTCACGTTTTTCCTGATCAAAGAGGGCGTGCGGCCGACGATCAGCAAAGCCGAGCGTCTGAGCGGCAAAGCCGTATTCGCCACGCTTCCTTATCCCGGGCTGATGATTAGCCTGTTTGTCACCACGATGGTGATTCAGCTTTGTAACGGCTCGATTGGGCCGATTTTGACGCTGTTTATTAAATCGATGGCCCCGGACAGCAACAATATTGCGTTTCTGAGCGGCATGATCGCCGCCGTGCCCGGCGTGTCTGCGCTGATGTCTGCACCAAAATTGGGCAAGCTGGGCGATCGGATCGGCACGGCGCGCATATTAATGGCGACGCTTATTTTTGCGGTGGTGCTGTTTTTCGCGATGTCATTTGTGACGTCACCCTTCCAGCTTGGCGTTCTGCGTTTTCTTTTGGGGTTCGCCGACGGAGCGATGCTCCCGGCGGTACAAACGCTGCTAGTGAAGTACTCCAGCGATCAGGTAACAGGCCGGATATTTGGATATAACCAGTCATTTATGTATCTGGGAAATGTGATTGGCCCACTGATTGGCGCATCTGTCTCGGCGATGGCGGGATTCCGCTGGGTGTTTGCCGCCACGGCGGTGGTGGTGTTGCTCAATATTATTCAACTCGCCATTGCTTTACAGCGCCGACGTCAAAAAGCCGCTAGGGCTGGTGCCCGATAATAATGTAGCGACAATATAGGATGTATTTAAGAGCGGCTGAATTTTATGAATAGAAAAGAAGATGTCAATTTCTACTTTTCATAAGGGGTGTAATCAGTTTTTATAATAGCAAAACGTTTCGCTCACGCTAAATCATCGTTATTTGCGACATAGCGTGTTTTTTCATAACGATAATAGTTTTCGCCTCTTTGCATTATTCCATCGGAGTGATAAGTTCAGCAAAAATCTGATAAGGAAATACCCGATGAAAAATCTCATTGCCGAGTTGCTGGTGAAGCTTGCCCAAAAGGAAGAAGAGTCAAAAGAGCTGGTTGCCCAGGTTGAAGCGTTAGAGATTGTCGTCACTGCATTGTTACGACAAATGGCACAGACCGAGCAACAGGCGCTGATACGAAGTATCGAAGGCGCTCTGGAGGATGCCAGGCCCGGCTCTCAGGTGCCGGTTCAGGATAGCGAGATGCTACAGGAATACGTAAAAAAGTTGTTGCGACATCCCCGTAATTAATCTTTCACAAAATCGAAAACGCTGTCATAGCATTGTCATATGGACTGCCTATAGTCGCTCTGTTTATTTTTTATGTATTTGTACATGGAGAAAATAAAGTGAAACAGAGCGCACTATTCATCGCATTAATTCCGTTGTTATTCACCGCAACGTCACACGCCGAAACCACCGATACCCACGTCCTGGACAATCGTGCTGCGCACGGGGATATCACCCAACCCGGCGGTGCCCGCCGTTTGTCGGAAGATCAAACCGCCGCTATTCGTGCATCGCTTAATGATAAGCCGGCCAAAAATATTATTCTGTTAATCGGCGACGGCATGGGCGATTCTGAAATTACCGCTGCGCGCAATTACGCCGAGGGTGCAGGCGGTTTCTTTAAAGGGATCGATGCGTTGCCTTTGACCGGCCAATATACCCATTACGCGCTGGACAAAAAAACCGGCAAGCCGGATTACGTGACCGACTCTGCGGCTTCTGCAACCGCCTGGACCACCGGGGTTAAAACCTATAACGGCGCGCTGGGCGTCGATATTCACGAAAAAGATCACCAGACCATTCTGGAGATGGCAAAAGCCGCTGGGCTTTCAACGGGCAACGTCTCTACGGCGGAGCTCCAGGATGCAACCCCTGCCGCGCTGGTGGCGCACGTGACGTCGCGTAAATGCTACGGCCCGACCGTGACCAGCGAAAAATGCCCCTCTAACGCGCTGGAAAAAGGCGGTAAAGGCTCGATCACCGAGCAACTGCTGAATGCCCGTGCTGATGTCACTCTGGGCGGCGGGGCGAAGACGTTTGCCGAAACCGCAACCGCGGGAGACTGGCAGGGCAAAACGCTGCGCGAGCAGGCGCAGGCTCGCGGCTATCAGATGGTGAGCGATGCGACTTCTCTGGCGGCCATTACTGAAGCAAACCAGGATAAACCGCTGCTTGGCCTGTTCTCAGACGGCAATATGCCGGTGCGCTGGGAAGGGCCAAAAGCCTCCTATCACGGTAACCTCGACAAGCCTGTGGTCACTTGTGCGCCAAATCCGAAACGCAATGACAGCATCCCTACGCTGGCGCAGATGACGGATAAAGCGATCACCCTGTTAAACAAAGGCGATAAAGGTTTCTTCCTGCAGGTGGAAGGCGCGTCGATCGATAAACAGGATCACGCTGCGAATCCGTGTGGTCAGATCGGCGAAACGGTCGATCTGGATGAAGCGGTGCAAAAGGCGCTGGAGTTTGCGAAGAAAGACGGCAACACCCTGGTGGTGGTTACGGCTGACCACGCACATGCCAGCCAGATCGTTGCACCGGACACCAAAGCGCCGGGCCTGACTCAGGCGCTGAACACCAAAGACGGGGCGGTGATGGTGATGAGCTATGGCAACTCCGAAGAAGACTCCATGGAACATACTGGCTCGCAGCTACGCATTGCGGCGTATGGTCCTCATGCGGCAAACGTGGTAGGGCTGACGGATCAGACCGATCTGTTCTACACCATGAAAGCGGCGCTTGGATTGAAATAAAAGAGAAACCCGGCGGAAATTCCCCTCCGCCGGGTGGTTTTTTCCCCGTCACGAACCAGACTTAGTGTGAACCTTCATGAAAGGATGGTGCTATGAAACTGACCCTGTCTGTGACTCTGCTTTCCGCGATGTTCCTGATGTCGACGGCAACGGCGGCGGAGAGAACGCTTACCCCTCAACAGCAGCGAATGACGACCTGTAATCAGCAGGCCACGTCCCAGACGCTGAAAGGCGATGCCCGTAAAACCTATATGAGCGATTGCCTGAAAAACAAAGACACGAAACCCGGCGAAAAGAGCCTGACGCCACAGCAGCAAAAGATGCGCGAGTGTAATTCTCAGGCGACGCAACAGATGCTCAAAGGAGAAGACCGCAGCAAGTTTATGAGCGCGTGCCTCAAGAAATCCGTGTAGTCCTAACGGGTGAGCCTGGGTATTGGCTCACCCGAAATTTCATACTTTCCCCGCTCCCCCCCTCTCTATAATTTGGGAAATGTTTCAGAATGTTCCCAAAAATTATGAATGACGAAAACTTTTACAATAAGGGCGTCACCCGAGAAGAGTGGCAACAGGACCTTTCTCAGGATGACCACCACCGTTCCGGCATTCGGTTTGCCCGGCGAGTTCGATTGCCGCGCATGTTGGGACTGGCCGCAATGTTCTTCCCGATTGCAGGGGCAATGGTGGCACATGCTCCGCCTGGAGGCTGGTGGCTATTGCTGGTGGGGTGGTCGTTCATCTGGCCACATCTGGCCTGGCAGCTGGCTTACCGTTCCGCCGATCCCCGCAGCAGCGAAATTTTAAATCTCAAAGCCGATGCGATGGTGGCAGGCGTCTGGATGGGGTTAATGGGCGTTGACGTGTTGCCCACGGTCGCGCTGGTCATGATGATCGGAATGAATCTGATGGGGGCGGGCGGCGTGAAGTTGTTTAGCGCTGGCGCCGTCATTACTGCCGTCGCCGCGCTCATCACGCTGCAACTCACCGGTACCACACCCGCCTTAACGTTGACCCCGCTCGAATTATGGCTTTCGCTACCGGTTCTGGTGCTTTATCCGCTGATTTTTGCCTGGGTGAGTCATCAGACAGCGATCCGACTGGCGGAGCATAAGCGTCGTCTGGAGCTGATGAGTACTCGCGACGGAATGACCGGCGTGTTCAATCGTCGGCACTGGGAAATTCTGTTACGCAATGAATACGACACCTGCTTACGGAGCCATCGCGACGCCGCCATTTTGATTATCGATATCGATCATTTTAAAAATATCAATGATACGTGGGGCCACGACGTGGGCGATGAGGCGATTATCGCCGTCACGCGTCAACTGCAACTGGCGTTACGTGCCGGGGATCTGATCGGCCGTTTTGGTGGCGATGAATTTGCCGTGGTGATGAGTGGAACACCTGCGGAGAGTGCGATAGCGGCGATGTCTCGCGTGCATGAACGGCTGGCGGCGCTCACCTTACCCTGTGCCCCGCAGGTGCGCTTGCGTATCAGCGTTGGCGTGGCACCGTTAACACCGGAATTTGGACACTACCGTGAATGGCTGAAAGCGGCTGACGTTGCGTTATATAAAGCGAAAAATGCCGGACGCAACCGCACCGAAGTGGCCGCCTGACGCCCGGCAATCGTTATCAGGATTTACTCAGCTGTTCTGACTTTTCCATGCATTTGCTCATCGCCTCGATCACCGCAGAGCGGAATCCGCGCTCCTCGAGCACCCGCACGGCTTCTATGGTGGTCCCACCGGGCGAGCACACCATATCTTTCAGTTCACCGGGATGTTTACCCGTCTCCAGCACCATTTTTGCAGAACCCATCACCGCCTGAGCGGCAAATTTGTACGCCTGCGCGCGCGGCATTCCGCCCAGCACGGCAGCATCAGCCATCGCTTCAATAAACATAAAGACGTAGGCCGGGGCAGATCCGCTGACGCCGACAACCGGGTGGATCATCGGCTCGGCAATCACTTCGGCTTCGCCAAAGCAGCGGAAAATATTCAGCACGTCCGCCACGTCTTCAGACGTCACCAGCGCATTCGGTGTGACAGAGGTCATGCCCGCATTCACCAGCGACGGCGTGTTTGGCATGGCGCGGACGATTTTACGGTCGTGACCCAGCGCGCGCGCGAGCTGATCCAGCGTGACGCCCGCTGCAATTGATACCACCAGCGTCTCTTTGTTGAGGCTGGAGGTAATGTCGCTCAGCACTTTAATCATGATGTTAGGTTTCACGGCACCGAAGACGATATCGGCAATCTGGGCCACTTCCTGTGCGCTTTCGGCGGCGTTAATCCCGTACTGATCGCGAAGGGCAGCCACTTTGTCCGGTGACGGGGTGTACACCCAAATTTGTCCTGGCAACACCTGGCCGCTGGCGATCAGGCCGCCGAGAATGGCTTTTCCCATGTTACCGCAGCCAATAAAACCGATTTTCTTATCCATCAGGTCTCTCCGTAATTATGCGTTTTGCGTTCTACTCTATAGCTTAACGTGGATTTTTCTTCAGGGCTAAAGCTTACGCTGCTTTGCCTGTCGACGAAAAGCAGGCGACAATAGCCGCTCATGCTAAACAAGGGAGACACTATGGCGATTTGGGTGGATGCGGATGCGTGTCCGAATGTCATTAAAGAGATTTTGTTTCGCGCCGCTGAGCGCGTGCAGATGCCGTTAACGCTGGTGGCAAACCAGAATTTGCGCATTCCGCCGTCAAAATTTATTCGCTCGATGCGCGTCCCTGCGGGTTTCGACGTGGCGGATAACGAGATTGTGCGGCTGTGCAGCCCGGAAGATTTAGTGATAACTGCGGATATCCCGCTGGCCGCGGAAATTCTGGAAAAAGGGGCGGCAGCACTGAATCCGCGCGGCGAGCGTTACTCGCCGTCAACCATTCGTCAGATCCTCACGATGCGTGATTTCATGGATACCCTGCGCGCGAGCGGCGTGCAAACGGGTGGACCTGACACGCTTTCCCAACGCGATCGGCAGCAATTTGCCGCTGAGCTGGATAAATGGCTGCTGGAAGTGAAACGCCGTACCGCGTAATGATAAGCATTGCTAAAATGTGATAGAGTATGACAACCGCAGGGTTGTCATCATCAGACGCTTTGCAGTAAAGTAAACGCACCCACATATGCAATGATTTCTTTACAGAGTGCGATTGATATTCTCAGTGTTTACGCTCTCTGTCATACACACATATTCTTGCTGTAATCCAATTTTTACAATTACTTTGCGTACTAGTTTAATGGTATTATTGCTCGTTTTTTGATTTCACACGCCGCAACCTCGCGGTATCAAGGGGAACACCTGGTTATGACCCAACCCATCTTTTTAGTTGGCCCTCGCGGCTGCGGGAAAACCACCGTCGGCCTCGCACTGGCGCGCGCGTGTCAAAGCCAATTTGTCGATACCGATCACTGGCTGCAATCGAAAGCCGGGCGGACCATCGCGGAGATTGTGGAAAAAGAGGGCTGGGAAACTTTTCGTGCGCTTGAGACCGAAACCCTGAAGGCCGTCACGGCACCGTCGAGCGTCATTGCGACCGGCGGGGGCATTATTCTGGCGGAACATAATCGCGGCTTTATGCGTGAGCACGGCATCGTCATTTATCTGTGCGCGCCCGTCGCCACCCTGGTGGAACGGCTCGAAGCATTTCCGGAAGAGGGGCAACGTCCTACGCTCACCGGAAAGGCGATCGGTGACGAAGTGAGCCAAGTACTTGCTGAACGTGATGCCCTTTATCGTGAAGCCGCGCATCACGTCGTCGATGCGTCACAGACGCCGGAACAGGTTGTCAGCCAGATCGTTACCGCGCTGCGTCTGGCTTGCGCCAGCTAGCAGGCGTCTATACTCATAGTTCAACGTTAAAAAAGGATGAACTATGCCAACCAGACCTCCCTATCCACGCGAAGCGCGAATCGAAACGATTGAAAAAGGTAACGGCGATCAAACCGTTACCTGGTACCAACTGCGCGCGGATCACCCGAAGCCAAACTCACTCATCAGTGAGCATGAAACTGAGCAGGAAGCGCTGGATGCGAAGCGCCGCTACGAAGACCCCGATAAGACCTGACATAAATCTGAAAGCGGGGATAAACGTGCCTGCATCACACTTTTGGCTCAGCGTGAATGTTAAGTGAGAGTTAATATTTAGTTATTACAGTTAGATTCGGAAACGGTGAACGATCTTTACACTTCGGTGTAAAGATCTGCTGCTACGCTTTTGAGCTGTTTAACCTGAAACAAGAGCCGCGCAGCGTAGTGAGCTTGTGCCTGTATAAGTGCAGTGGCAGTAATGAAAGGCGACAACGAAAATGAAGGCAACATTGGCGATCCTCACCATTGGTGTGGTTCCTGTTAGCGAAGTGTTACCGCTCTTAACGGAGCATGTCTCTGAACAACAGATTACGCATCTCAGCCTGCTCGCTGGGATCGGTCGGGAAGAGGTCATGGAAGACTACGCGATTGGGACCGGGGAGGATTCGCTGCCGACATTGTTAAGCGACGGTGCGCTGGCGCATGTCTCGCACCAGAAAGTTGAGCGGGCGTTGCAGGGCATCATCGAAGTCCTCGATAATCAAGGGTATGACGTTATTCTGCTGATGAGCACCGCGCCGATCTCCGGGCTGGTCGCTCGAAATTCTATTCTGCTTGAACCCATGCGCATTATTCCACCGCTGGTGGCCTCCATTGTGGATGGTCATCAGGTGGGCGTTATCGTCCCGATCCAGGAACTGTTGGATAATCAGGTGAATAAATGGAAAGTCCTGCAAAAAATGCCGCTCTTTGCGCTAGCCAATCCCATCTGGGATAGCGAAACAAAACTCATCGCCGCAGGGCGTGAACTGCTCGACCAGGGGGCGGACGTTTTAATGCTCGATTGTCTGGGATTCCACCAGCGTCATCGCGATTTACTGCAAAAAGCGCTCGATGTGCCTGTGCTGTTATCCAACGTGCTGGTGACACGCCTGGCGTCTGAATTATTGGCCTGATGATTTTGCGTGACAGGCACGAAGGATGGCCCCTATAGTGGATTTTTCTCCAAAGACATAAGGGCCAGTTCATGCTTCAGAGTAACGAATACTTTTCCGGTAAAGTGAAATCCATTGGTTTTACCAGCAGCATTACTGGCCGTGCCAGTGTTGGCGTCATGGCTGAAGGGGAATACACCTTTGGTACCGCAGAGCCCGAAGAGATGACGGTGGTTAGCGGGGCGTTAAACGTGCTGTTGCCGGATGAAACAGAGTGGAAAGTGTATACCGCTGGACAAGTTTTCAACGTCCCTGGCCATAGCGAGTTCCATCTACAGGTTGCGGAACCGACGTCTTATCTGTGCCGCTATTTGAAATAGTGATTCTCCCTCTCCCCATGGGGAGAGGGTTTCATAGCATTAACGCTGTGCTTCTCCGCCTAAACCTTCGACCAGGTTTTTAATCAGCGCGGCCAGTTCACCCGTCATCAGGATGAAGTCGGCATCAAAGCGTCCGCTAACATCTTCGCGCTCAATATCTTCGTTTTGATCGCGCAATTCATCGCAGAACTTCAGACGTTTAATCGAGCCGTCATCGCACATCACAAACTGAATTCGCTGCTGCCAGTCGAGCGCCAGCTTGGTCACCAGTTTGCCGGCTTCAATGTGTACCGCAATTTCGTCACACACCAGATCCTGTTTCTTCGCGCGGATCACGCCGCCATCTTCAAGGATCGCTTTTAATTCGGCTTCATCAAGCAGCTGGAACCCTTGCGCCGGACTGCCGCTGCGCACCCATTCGGTGAGCGTCAGTTCGATAGGATTTTCCATCGTCAGCGGAACGACCGGCAGTGACCCCAGGCTCTTACGCAGCAGGGCCAGCGTATCTTCCGCTTTTTTGGCACTGGCGCAGTCAACCATGATCAAATCGTTGACGGTGTCGATCCACATCATGGTCTGGTTGAAACGGCTAAAGGCGCGCGGCAACAGCGAGTGCAGCACTTCATCCTTCAGTGAATCTTTTTCCGTTTTTTTCAGCTTACGGCCCTGTTCAGCCTCAAGCTTGAAGATCTTGGCTTCCAGCGCCTGCTTCACCACCGGGGAGGGCAGGATTTTCTCTTCTTTACGGGCGCAAAGGATGATTTGACCATTGGTCGTGTGGGTCAGTGCATCGCTTTGTGAACCCATCGGTGCAACCCAACCGGTTTTCGCCATATCCTGGCTACCGCAAGGGGTAAACGTGTACGCGGCTAACTGTTTTTCCATCTCTTCTGCCTGCAGCGAAACCTCGCGGCTGAGACGGTAAACCATCAAATTTTTGAACCACAGCATGATAATTTCCACGGCCTTGTCGTTAAATCAGCGGGCATGATAACGAATTGTGGCATGGCTTGCATTGCTAATCAGGTGGCCTGCTTCTACTCTGTTGATAATCAAAATAATGAGGAGAGTCCTGTGCGTATTGGTATTGATTTGGGCGGCACCAAAACAGAAGTCATTGCGCTTAGCGATCAGGGCGAACAATTGTTCCGACACCGCCTGCCTACGCCGCGCGATGATTATCAGCAAACCATTGAAACGATCGCCTCGCTGGTGGAGATGGCGGAAAAGGCTACGGGACAGACCGGCACTGTGGGGATGGGAATTCCGGGTTCGATTTCGCCTTATACCGGGGTAGTGAAAAACGCGAACTCCACATGGCTTAACGGTCAGCCCTTTGATAAAGATTTGAGCGTGCGCCTTAGCAGAGAAGTGCGTCTGGCCAACGATGCCAACTGTCTGGCCGTTTCGGAAGCGATAGACGGTGCAGCGGCGGGCGCGCAAACGGTATTTGCGGTAATTATTGGTACTGGCTGCGGTTCTGGCCTGGCGTTTGGTGGACGCGCGCACATTGGCGGCAACGGGACTGCGGGCGAATGGGGGCACAATCCGCTGCCGTGGATGGACGAAGATGAACTGAAATACCGCGCCGAAGTGCCGTGTTATTGCGGTAAACAAGGCTGTATCGAAACCTTTATTTCCGGAACCGGATTCGCCACCGATTATCGTCGGTTGAGCGGACATGCGTTAAAAGGCAACGAGATTATGCGTCTTGTCGAAGAGCACGATGCCGTTGCCGAGCTGGCGCTCAATCGCTACGAAATGCGTCTGGCGAAATCGCTGGCGCATGTGGTGAACATTCTCGACCCGGACGTGATCGTCCTCGGCGGCGGGATGAGTAATGTTGACCGGATCTACACCACGGTTCCGCACCTGATGAAGCAGTGGGTCTTTGGCGGCGAATGTGAAACCCCGCTCCGCAAAGCGGTGCATGGCGATTCGAGCGGCGTACGCGGCGCAGCGTGGCTGTGGCCGCAATAATTCTTTTCTCTTCCAGTGGTGGTGAGTGATCCGCACAAGCTCCTGATTTGCATAATGCCCTCTCTCTCCATTCAGCGAGAGGGCGGGGTGAGGGGGAGTACGCGGCGCAGCGTGGCTGTGGCCGCAGTAATTCTTGATGTTGAAGCACTCAAGATGGCAGCCAGGAATAAAAGACTTAAAGCGACGACTGGTCCGGCTGTAAATCGCTGAGTCGTTGACCAAAGGCCGGGGCGACGCGCAGGGATGCGCGGAGAGGGCGTGACCTGCAGGGATGCAGGATCGCGCCCGACCCGAAGCCGGAGGGAATAAGACGAAGGCACCGCGTAGCGGCGATTTTCTTGCCGGGAGCCCGGGTTGCCAGGGCGGCGGCGATTGAGCCGCCATGGCACGTTCACTGGTTCCGTTTTTATAGAGAAGCGCGTGTCTTGAAGTGAACGGAATCACCTCCTGAGCAACATGTTCCCCCTCATTCTGACCCTCTTCCTCAATGGAGAGGGGAACGGCTGTACCTCTCATCAGGAGGTGAGATGCCCTCACTCCACCGCAAACACCTTATCCAGCTTGCTGTAGCCCAGTCCATTAATTTTCTTCACTTTGATCTGCACCGGAATGCGCTCTTTCATCGCCTCCACATGACTGATCACGCCGATGGTTTTTCCCGTCGCATTCAGGGCATCGAGCGCATCGAGCGCGGTATCCAGCGTTTCGCTGTCCAGCGTGCCGAATCCCTCGTCGAGGAACAGGGAATCAATGCGCGTTTTGTGGCTCACGAGGTCAGAAAGCGCCAGCGCCAGCGCCAGGCTCACCAGGAAACTCTCACCCCCGGAAAGGGTTCGCGTGTCGCGCACCGCGTCGGCCTGCCACGTATCCACCACTTCCAGCTCCAGCGCGTCGCTCGCTTTGCGTTGCAGAAGATAGCGGCCGTGCAGGCGATTCAGCTGCTGATTCGCCAGCCACACCAGATTGTCGAGCGTCAGCCCCTGAGCGAATTTACGGAAGCGATCGCCGGTACTGGACCCGATCAGTGCATTCAGATATCCCCAGTCATCCGCAAGGCGAGCAGCTTCGTCAATCTGCTGGATAAGCGCCTGCTGATGCTGCCGGTTCTCGCCATCCTGTCTGAGCTGCTGGCTGATCTCACCCTGACGGGTGCTGTTTTCACGCAGACGTTGCGCCAGTTGCTGGAGCTCATGCTGCAATGTCGGTGCATCCAACTGCAATCCTTCCGGGCGTTGTTCCAGATGGTGGTTGAGCAATTGATTTGCCTGACGCACCAGCGCCGTCGCTTGTTGAATCTGGTTTTCCAGCGTCTGCTTTAACGTTTCCAGACGCTGCATTGTGTCGGCATCAAGCAACGCACTCAGGAATGCCTCGCCGTCGGCGAACGCGCTTTTTTCCAGCGCGGCGGAAAACTGAGCCTGCGATTGCTGCATGCGCTCGGTTTCCAGGCTTTCCTGCTGCTGCAATGTCGCGAGTTGGCTTTGCAGCGAGACGCATTCATTGTGGATCTCGCGCCAGTTATCAGGAATAACGGATTCCGCGTCTTCGGTGTCCGTCGCGGGCAGCGTATCCAGCAGCGGTGTTAGCGCGTTGATACGTTCCTGAAGGGCGGTGAGCTGTTTCTGCTGCGCTTGCCAGTGCGACGATTCGTTTTCGCGATCGGTGAGCCAGAGCGTTTCAGCGCCCTCATCGGGGATCTGCAATGACAGCGCATTCAGCGCGTTTTCCAGCGTCAGGCGTGTTGCCGCAATCTGCTGCTGGAGTTGCCGCTCCTGGTGTTCCTGCTCGTTAAGCTGGCTTTGTAAGGCCAGGCGCTGACTGAGCTGATACAGCTGGCGCTCGTAATGCTCCTGTTCGTTCAGCCACGGGGCAATATCATCCTGGATATTCAACGTCACGTTCAGTGTTGCACACACTTCGCTCCATGCGTGCGTGAGCGTTTGTGCCTCCCGGGAGAGCGTCTGCGCCTCTTCGGTGTCGCGCTGAATCTGACTGGCCAGGGCATTGACTTGCCCTAATACCAGCAGGCCTTCTTCTTTCAGCGCGGCGACTTCTTTTTCCATCGCATCACGGCGGCGCTGGTTTTCTGATATCTCTAACGTCTGATACTGCTTCACCGAAGGGTGTTCAGTTGAACCGCAGAGCAAGCAGGGTTTTCCCGCTTCAAGACGCGCTCGATAACCCTCGAGATCTTTAATCTCGGCCTCTCGCTCGCACAAGGCCTTGATATCCAGATAGTGCTGGTTTTTCTCTTTGTATTGCTGTCGGCGCAGGGCCAACGTCTCGTTAAGTTTTCGCTGCTCCGCCTGCGCTTTTTGCACGCTTTCAGCGTTTTGAGCGATGCGCTTTTGCAGCGGTTGATAACGGGCGTGAAGGGTGGTCAGCTGCTGGCGAGACGCACGCGTCGCCGTTTGCTGGTCCATCGCCGCAGCGACATCATCGGCGGTCAGCGTCAGGGCGATCTCTGGTATGTTCGCCAGTTTTTGCCGCAGCTCGGTGATACGTCCGGTCAATGTCGTTATCTGACTTTTGTCGCGATGAAGCTGAGCGAAATGGGCACGCCAGCCTGCGATTTCCTGACCCCACAGACGGAAGCGGTCATGCCCGGCGAGCCACTGTGTCAGCGCAGACAGCTCGGTTTGCAGCTGGTCGCGGGTGCGCAGCGCACCGTTGCGGATGCGCGCCCGGAGCGCCGCCCTGGACAGTAAGCGAGTATTCACTTCCTGAGTCTGCTGTTTGGTTTGTGCGAGACGCGTCGTCTGCTCCTGCTGACGTTCCCAGAGTGGGCGCAGCAATGCGGCGGGTTGGGCGTGCAGCAATTTTTCGAGGGCTGGCGCGGCGTCGGTGAGCGCCTGTTGCGCCTCCTGTTGCGAGGTTAAAGCACGCTGCTGTTCGCGCTGAAGCTCTTCGTGACGGGTCAACCAGTGAAAATCGCGCTGGTGATTCTGTTGTTGTAGCAGCAGCGTTTTCTCTTCGTCAGTAAGCACCTGCAAACTTTGCTTCAACTGCTGTTGCTGCTCGTCGCTCAGTAAAATCACGCCAGCCGCTTGGGCTTCACGCTTTTCCAGTTCCGTGCGCGCGGCTTTGTGTTGTTCAAAGACTCTCGCGGAAATCTGACCGTAAATTTCGGTTCCGGTCAGTTCCTCCAGCAACTCGGCGCGTTCGCCGGGTTTGGCATTGAGGAAGGCGGCAAATTGCCCCTGCGACAACAGCATTGAGCGTGTGAAACGATCGTAATCCAGCCCGGTCAGCGAGGCCGTTTGCTCAATTTTGTCTGTGGCTTTGTCAGACAGGATTTTACCGTCTTCACAGCGGGCCAGCTCTACGCGCGGTGCCTGTAAATTCCCGTCTGGCTGATTACGCGCGCGGCTCTGGCTCCAGAATGCGCGATAAGCGATGCCTTTAACTTCAAATTCTACCTCCGCCAGACATTCAGCGGTGTCGCGCGTCATAAGATCATTTTGTGATTGTGTGACTTTATTCAGACGCGGCGTCTGGTGATACAGCGCGAGGCAGATGGCGTCGAGCAGGGTGGTTTTCCCGGCGCCGGTCGCGCCGGTTATCGCAAACAAACCGTTGCTGGCGAACGGCTCAGCGGTGAAATTTATCTTCCATTCGCCCTTCAGAGAGTTGATGTTTTTCAGACGCAGGCTGAGAATTTTCATGCGTTTTCTTCCTCATCATTGAGCGCATGCAGCGTATGGGTGAACAGCTCGTTGAGTCTTGCGCGCTGCGCGTCGTCAATATCTTCCTGCGCCAGTCGGCGTTCAAAAACCTCTTCGACTTTCAGCTCGCTGAGCGTTTCGCGCTGCGCACTGAGCAGGATTTTCTCACGCTGTTCGCGGCTGCGACGCACCAGTAATACCTCAACGGGCAGCGTTTCCGTGAGCGCCTGGATTTTGCGCTGCATATCGTGCAGATAGTCATCCGTCGTGATTTCGATATCCAGCCAGACGGGCGGGATTTGCTCCACATTGCGCCACTGCTCAAGCTGCGCGGTGATGACCGCCAGATCGCCTTTCAGCACCGCCAGCGGCTGCGTCACCGGCACTTCCAGGGTTTCTACCGCGTGCAGTTTTCCGTCGACAAAACTCACCAGATGCACGCTTTTGGGCTTGCCCGTTTCGTCAAAGCTGAGCGAAATGGGCGAGCCGCAATAGCGGATATGTTCGCTGCCGCCAATCTTCTGTGCCCGATGGATATGCCCGAGCGCGATGTAATCGGCAGGCGGGAAGTTCTGCGCCGGGAACGCATCCAGCGTACCAATATAAATTTCGCGTACCGCGTCGCTTTTACTGGCACCGACGGTGGTTAAATGGCCGGTGGCGATGACGGGTAGCGCCGCCTCACCGCGTAAGGCACAGGCGTCGAGATATTGCTGCTGATAGTAGTCGGTGATGGCCTGCAGCAGGTGCTGTTGCTTTTCGCCGCCGGTGAGTCCGGCCTGGCTTTGCACGATGTCGCGCGGACGCAAAAAGGGGATCGGGCAGATAACGGCGCCCGGCGTGCCGTCGCGTTTTTTGATGATTTGCGGTGCGTGCCCGGCGTTTGCCACTACAGTGGTATTCAGAAAGGCCAGAATATCGCGCGACTCATTCAGCGTTGCCACCGAGTCGTGATTGCCCGCGACGATGACCAGATGGCAGCCCGTTTTCTGTAAATTGACCACGAAGCGATTATAGATTTCGCGCGCATAGCTGGGCGGCGATCCGGTGTCAAAAATATCACCGGCGACAATGATTGCGTCAACCTGGTGCGTAAGCGCCGTTTCCAGCAGCCAGTTCAGGAACGCTTCGTGTTCGGCCGCGCGGCTTTTACTGTAAAAATTTTGACCCAGATGCCAGTCCGAGGTGTGAAGTATGCGCATAACAGATCCGTGGCAAAAAAAGGTGAAAGGGATTATACACTTGATCCTTCAGGCCGCCTCTGTGTTGGCTGCATCAGCCTAATTCTGAGTGTTACGGGCGTCAGTATGGGGTTCTGAGATGTGCCGGTGTGAGGTAGCGTGACGGCTTTTGCGGTGATAAATGTCCTGGGAACGGGAAATTACAGCTGTAATAAAACAATAGTTTGCTATTCATAGTGGTAATGTTTTTCATAAATCTGTCATAAATCTGACGCATAATGACGCCGCATTACAAACTTTTAACCTCAATAAGACAGGGTAAAGTATGGCGAGACGTATTCTGGTCGTAGAAGATGAAGCTCCGATTCGTGAAATGGTGTGCTTCGTGCTCGAACAAAACGGTTTTCAGCCGATAGAAGCTGAAGATTATGACAGCGCGGTGAATCAGCTGAACGAACCCTGGCCTGATTTGATTCTGCTTGACTGGATGTTGCCTGGCGGCTCTGGACTGCAATTTATCAAACACATCAAACGTGAAGCGATGACCCGCGAGATCCCGGTTGTGATGCTGACTGCGCGCGGCGAAGAAGAAGATCGCGTGCGCGGGCTGGAAACGGGTGCGGATGATTACATCACCAAGCCGTTTTCACCGAAGGAGCTGGTGGCACGTATTAAAGCGGTGATGCGCCGTATTTCACCGATGGCGGTGGAAGAGGTGATTGAGATGCAGGGGCTGAGCCTGGATCCCACGTCGCATCGCGTGATGACGGGTGAAAACCCGCTCGACATGGGACCGACCGAATTTAAGCTATTGCACTTCTTTATGACGCATCCGGAACGCGTTTACAGTCGTGAGCAGTTGCTGAATAACGTTTGGGGAACCAACGTGTATGTTGAAGACAGAACGGTTGATGTGCATATTCGCCGCTTGCGTAAAGCGCTGGAACACAGCGGCCACGATCGCATGGTGCAAACGGTCCGCGGCACGGGTTATCGTTTTTCGACCCGTTTCTGAACACTGACAGGAGTGTGACGCGTGCTGGAACGTCTGTCATGGAAAAGGCTCGTTTTTGAACTGATCTTATGCTGTCTCCCGGCCTTCATTTTGGGGGCTATTTTTGGTTACCTGCCGTGGTTTTTACTGGCGGCAGTGACCGGCCTGTTGATCTGGCATTTTTGGAATTTACTGCGCCTGTCGTGGTGGCTGTGGGTGGATCGCAGCATGACGCCACCGCCCGGTAGCGGAAGCTGGGAGCCGTTACTTTACGGCCTGCACCAGATGCAGATGCGAAATAAAAAGCGTCGTCGCGAGCTGGGAAGTCTGATAAAGCGCTTTCGTAGCGGCGCAGAGTCGCTACCGGATGCCGTGATCCTCACTACCGAAGAAGGGACGATTTTCTGGTGTAATGGTCTGGCACAACAACTCCTTGGACTCCGCTGGCCGGACGATAATGGCCAGAACATACTGAATCTACTGCGTTACCCCGAGTTCACGCTGTATCTGAAAAAGCGTGAATTTACTCGCCCGCACAATCTGGTGCTGAATAACGGCCGTCACCTTGAGATTCGCGTTATGCCCTATAGCGACAAGCAGTGGCTGATGGTGGCGCGTGATGTTACCCAAATGCATCAGCTTGAAGGGGCTCGTCGTAATTTCTTTGCCAACGTCAGCCATGAATTGCGCACCCCGTTGACCGTGCTTCAGGGATATCTGGAGATGATGCAGGAGCAAACGCTGGAAGGCGCGCCGCGAGAGAAAGCATTACATACGATGCGCGAGCAAACGCATCGCATGGAAGGGCTGGTGAAGCAGCTTCTGACGCTGTCGAAAATTGAAGCCGCCCCGACGCTGGCACTGAATGAAACCATTGATGTTCCGATGATGCTGCGTGTTGTGGAGCGCGAAGCGCAGACGCTGAGCCATAAAAAACATCAGCTGACGTTTGAGGTTGATAGCGCGCTCAAAATCCTCGGCAGTGAAGAGCAATTGCGCAGTGCGATATCGAATCTGGTCTATAACGCCGTGAATCATACGCCGGAAGGCACACACATTGTGGTGCGCTGGCAGCCTGTGCCGATGGGGGCTGAATTTAGCGTTGAAGACAACGGACCGGGCATTGGGCCGGAACACATTCCGCGTCTGACCGAGCGTTTCTACCGCGTCGATAAAGCGCGCTCACGACAAACCGGCGGCAGTGGGCTGGGCCTGGCGATTGTGAAGCATGCATTGAATCATCACGACAGTCGTCTTGATATTCAGAGTACGCCCGGCAAAGGTACGCGATTCAGTTTTGTTATCCCGGAACGATTAATTGCCAAAAAAAGTGCCTGACAGCCGGTGTGTCAGCCTTACTTTCCACAGGCCAGCGTTTGCTGGCCTGTTTGCTTTGCAGTCAAGCGAAACGCGGATGAATTTTATACGGCTGATGCTTTTTTGTTCGCATGATTAGCCATGGGTTTTTCTTATACTTAGCGGATTGTGCTGGTCTGTATTTTCATGCTGGCATATTGTTCTGGTTTTAAGATCCCTCCTTGCCTTTAAACGTTATAAGCGTTTAAATTGCGCCCCATATACTGTCAGACCGACTGTATTTGCGCGGTAAACCGAAAAACTATTCTTCGCTGCGCCTGGACGGGAGCATATCCCGCTGAAATTGAGTTAATTTTCCGCCGTATCGTCCCGTTAGGGATGGCGAAAATCTCAACGTTTTCAACACCACATCCACAGGCAGTAAGGTTCTATGACCCATCACTTAAAATCGCGTGACATTATCGCGCTGGGCTTTATGACTTTCGCGCTGTTCGTCGGCGCAGGTAATATCATTTTTCCTCCCATGGTTGGCTTGCAGGCGGGTGAACACGTCTGGATGGCGGCGTTTGGCTTCCTGATTACGGCCGTGGGTTTGCCGGTGCTTACCGTTGTCGCACTGGCGAAAGTGGGCGGCGGCGTTGATAGCCTCAGCGCACCGATTGGCAAAGTGGCGGGTGTTTTACTGGCGGTCGTGTGCTATCTGGCCATCGGGCCGCTGTTTGCAACACCGCGCACCGCGACCGTCTCTTTTGAAGTCGGTATCGCGCCGTTGACCGGTGACGGCCCGCTGCCGCTGCTGATTTACAGCGTGGTGTACTTCGCGATTGTCATTCTGGTTTCGCTCTATCCGGGTAAATTGCTGGATACCGTCGGCAATTTCCTTGCTCCGCTGAAAATCCTCGCCCTGATTGTGCTGGCGGTTGCTGCTGTGATTTGGCCTGCGGGTCCGATCAGCGATGCAATGGACGCCTATAAAAATGCGGCGTTCTCGAACGGTTTCGTTAACGGCTATCTGACGATGGATACGCTGGGCGCGATGGCGTTCGGTATTGTTATCGTCAATGCGGCACGGTCTCGCGGCGTGACCGAAGCGCGACTGTTGACACGGTATACCGTCTGGGCTGGCCTGATGGCCGGTGCGGGTCTGGCATTGCTGTATCTGGCGCTGTTCCGCCTGGGTTCTGATAGCGCATCTCTGGTCGATCAGAGCGCGAACGGTGCCGCGATTCTGCATGCTTACGTTCAACACACCTTTGGTGGTGCGGGCAGCTTCATGCTGGCAGTTCTGATTTTCCTGGCGTGTCTGGTCACGGCCGTTGGCCTCACCTGCGCCTGTGCAGAGTTTTTTGCGCAGTACGTTCCGCTGTCCTATCGCACGCTGGTGTTTATCCTCGGCGGTTTCTCGATGGCGGTATCTAACCTGGGGCTGAGCCACCTGATTCAGGTCTCTATCCCGGTGCTCACCGCGATTTATCCGCCGTGTATCGTGCTGGTGGTGTTGAGCTTCACCCGTCCGTGGTGGAACAATTCCTCCCGAATTATTGCGCCTGCCATGTTTATCAGCTTTATTTTTGGTATCCTTGACGGGATTAAAGCGTCGGCGATTGGCGGTATACTTCCGGCCTGGACTCAGCGTTTACCGCTGTCAGAGCAGGGGCTGGCATGGTTGATGCCTTCCGTTGTGGCACTGATTCTGGCGATTATCTGGGATCGAGCAGCAGGGCGGCAGGTCACTTCCAGCGCGCATTAATCAATCACAAATTGTTTAACCACGGGGCTTATGGCCCCGTGGTTTTTTGTTTTTTTCGTGTTGAATGGCAAGATTTAAATGGAAAGCACTAACAAACTAAAACGTGGCTTAAGCACCCGCCATATTCGCTTTATGGCGCTGGGTTCTGCGATCGGAACGGGTCTTTTTTATGGCTCGGCAGATGCCATCAAAATGGCCGGCCCGAGCGTCCTGCTGGCGTACATTATCGGCGGCGTGGCGGCGTATATCATTATGCGCGCGCTGGGCGAAATGTCGGTCCACAATCCCTCTGCCAGCTCTTTTTCTCGCTACGCGCAGGAAAACTTAGGCCCGCTGGCCGGCTATATCACCGGCTGGACCTACTGTTTTGAAATCCTGATTGTGGCGATTGCCGACGTGACGGCCTTTGGCATTTATATGGGCGTCTGGTTCCCGCTGGTGCCGCACTGGATTTGGGTGCTGAGCGTGGTGCTGATCATCTGTGGCGTTAACCTGATGAGCGTGAAGGTGTTTGGTGAGCTGGAGTTTTGGTTCTCCTTCTTCAAAGTCGCGACGATTATCATCATGATTGCAGCCGGTTTTGGCATCATTATCTGGGGTATTGGTAACGGCGGACAGCCGACCGGGATCCATAATCTGTGGACCAACGGCGGCTTCTTTAGCAACGGCTGGCTCGGGATGGTGATGTCGCTGCAAATGGTGATGTTTGCCTATGGCGGTATCGAGATTATCGGGATTACCGCCGGTGAAGCGAAAGACCCGGAGAAATCTATTCCGCGCGCGATTAACTCCGTGCCGATGCGCATTCTGGTGTTCTACGTGGGAACGCTGTTTGTGATTATGTCCATTTATCCGTGGAATCAGGTGGGCACCAACGGCAGTCCATTTGTTCTCACCTTCCAGCATTTAGGCATTGCGTTCGCGGCCAGTATTTTGAACTTTGTGGTGCTGACGGCTTCATTTTCGGCCATCAACAGCGATGTATTTGGCGTGGGACGTATGCTCCACGGCATGGTGGAGCAGGGGAACGCACCAAAAGTGTTCGCCAAAACCTCGCGCCGCGGAACGCCGTGGGTCACCGTGCTGGTGATGACCGTTGCGCTGCTGCTCTCGGTTTATCTGAACTATATCATGCCGGAAAATGTCTTCCTGGTGATTGCGTCACTGGCGACCTTTGCGACGGTGTGGGTGTGGATCATGATTTTGCTGTCGCAGATTGCGTTCCGCCGCCGTCTGCCGCCTGAAGAGGTGAAAGCGCTGAAATTCAAAGTGCCGGGCGGCGTGCCGACGACGGTGGTTGGCCTGATCTTCCTGGTCTTTATTATCGGCCTGATTGGTTACCATCCGGATACGCGTATTTCGCTGTATGTCGGCTTTGCCTGGATCGCGCTGTTGCTGATCGGTTGGGTGTTTAAACGCCGCCGCGAGCGTCAGTTAGCACAAGCATAAAGAGACGTGCCCGACCTCTGTCGGGCATTTTTTCTCCTCCCCCATCCTCCTCCCCCAATAAACCTTTTTATGATGAGTGATCCTCCACTACGCTGTGGCAAGGTGGCCTCAATTTCATTAAAGGGGATTCGTGATGTTGAACGCCTGGCACCTTCCGGTTGCCCCATTTGTTAAGCAAAACAAAGATAAACTGGTGATAACGCTGTGGCTGACGGGTGAAAATCAGCCACTGCGCGTCACGCTGCGCGCTGAAGTCGACAACGAAGAAACGTCGCTACCGATGCATAAACAGCGCAGTCAGCCACAGCCTGGCGTTACGGCGTGGCGGGCAACAATCGATTTACGCTCCGGCCAGCCGCGCCGCCGTTACAGCTTTAAGCTGCTGTGGAATAACCGCCAGCTGTGGTTCACCCCGCAAGGATTTAGCCATTTCCCGCCGACGCGAATGGAACAGTTCGCCGTCGATTATCCGGACAAGGGTCCGCAGTGGGTTAACGATCAGGTCTTTTACCAAATCTTTCCCGACCGGTTTGCGCGCAGCGAAGCGCGGACGTCTGAGCAGGATAAGGTCTATTACCATCACGCCGTAGGGCACGACATTATTCGTAAAGCGTGGGATGAGCCGCTGACCGCTCAGGCGGGCGGATCGACGTTTTACGGCGGCGACCTCGATGGGATCAGCGAGAAACTACCGTATCTGAAAAAGCTGGGCGTGACCGCGCTGTATCTTAATCCGGTATTCAAAGCACCCAGCGTGCACAAATACGACACCGAAGATTATCGCCACGTTGATGAACAGTTTGGCGGTGATGAAGCCCTGCTGCGCCTGCGGGAGAACACGCGACGTGAGGGAATGCGTTTGATTCTGGATGGCGTGTTCAACCATAGCGGCGATTCCCACGCCTGGTTTGACCGCCACAATCAAACGATGGGCGGCGCGTGCCACAACCCGGATTCACCGCAGCGCGACTGGTATAGCTTTAGCGATGATGGCCATGCGCTTGACTGGCTGGGATATGCCAGCCTGCCGAAACTGGATTTCCAGTCGCCGTCATTAGTCGACGAGATTTACGGCGGGGACGACAGCATCGTACGCCACTGGCTGAAAGCGCCGTGGAGTATGGACGGCTGGCGTCTGGACGTGGTGCATATGCTGGGCGAGGACGGCGGAGCGAGGAATAACATTCAGCATGTTACCGGCATCACCCAGTCCGCAAAGGCCGCCAATCCAGATGCGTTTGTGTTTGGCGAGCATTTTAGCGATGCGCGTCAGTGGCTGCAGGCAGATGCGGAAGATTCGGCGATGAACTATCGCGGCTTTACGTTCCCGTTATGGGGATTTCTCGCCAACACGGATATTTCGTACGATCCGCAGCTGATTGACGCCGAAATCTGTATTAAGTGGATGGATAACTACCGCGCCAGCCTGTCGCATCAGCAGCAGTTACGCATGTTTAACCAGCTGGATAGCCACGATACCGCGCGTTTTAAATCGTTACTCGGTAAAGACGTGGCGCGTTTGCCGCTGGCGGTGACCTGGCTGTTTACCTGGCCGGGCGTGCCGTGCATTTACTACGGTGATGAAGTCGGGTTGGACGGCAACAACGATCCGTTCTGTCGCAAGACCTTCCCGTGGGATCCCGACAAGCAGGATAAAAACCTGTTTGCGCTTTATCAACGGCTGGCGAAACTGCGTAAGCACAGTCAGGCGCTGCGTTACGGGGGATGTCAGGTAGTGTATGCCCACGCTAACGTGGTGGTGTTTGCGCGTGTATATAATCAACAGCGCGTGCTGGTGGCGATTAACCGCGGTGAGGCATGTGAAGTGGTGCTGGACGATTCGCCGTTGCTCAACGTTGAACGCTGGCAGCTGAAAGAGGGCAAAGCGGATCTGCAAGAGGGTGTGCTTTCTCTACCTGCGATTTCTGCGTCGGTGTGGTTCGGTAATTAGCGATTCTACGGCGTTGCATAACCGACACAAAAAAGCCCGCATCAGCGGGCTTTTTGCGTAAACCAGGCCAATTACAGGCTGGATACGTTCTCAGACAGGTATTTTGCCACGCCGTCTGGAGACGCGTTCATACCTTCTTTGCCTTTTTCCCACTGAGCCGGGCACACTTCGCCGTGCTCTTCGTGGAACTGCAGCGCGTCAACCATGCGCAGCATTTCGTCAACGTTACGACCCAGCGGCAGATCGTTCACAACCTGGTGACGAACGATGCCGTTTGCGTCGATCAGGAAAGAACCGCGCAGCGCAACGCCAGCGTCCGGATGCTCGATACCGTAAGCCTGCTGGATTTCGCGTTTGATGTCCGCAACCATTGCGTATTTCACTGCACCGATGCCGCCTTTGTCGACAGGGGTGTTACGCCATGCGTTGTGTACAAACTCAGAGTCGAAGGAAACACCCACAACTTCCACGCCACGTTTCTGGAATTCTTCGTAACGTTTGTCGAATGCGATCAGTTCAGACGGGCAAACGAAGGTGAAATCCATCGGCCAGAAGAACAGGACGGTCGCTTTACCGTTGGTGTGCTGTTTGAAATTGAAGTTTTCAACGATTTCACCGTTGCCCAGAACTGCTGCAGCTGTAAAATCCGGAGCCGGACGAGTTACCAGAACCATGTGATTCTCCTGTAGTGACTAAGGTTATTTTGGAACGCAACGCGGGCCATTATAGAGAGGGATTGTGATTAAGACAAAGAGGCGTGAGCAATCGTTCAACGAGCTTTTACCTATCAATCGCGTCTCTATTACAGTTGTTTGTTTTTCGCTTGCGCCATCATGCGCGGATAGAACTGCCAGAAACGGGTCTCTAGCGCGTCGTAATGGGTATCTAAGTCCTGCCAGGAGTCACGAAGCGCATCCAGACGCGGGCGGCGACTCGCCATTCCATTTAACACGCGCTGGATAAACTCCATCTCGCGGTAGCGTTCCAGCCAGCGCTCGGACCACAGGTATTCGTTCAGATTGACGAAACGCGGCGGTGAGTCCGGTAAAATCATCGCGACCTGGGCGTGGGCGTAACGCACAAATTCCGGTAACGGCATCTCAGGCGAAAGCTGCGCCCAGTGACGCGAGAGAAAATGATCCCACATCACGTCCAGCGTGATCGGCGCGACGCGGCGCGTCTCGGGGCGGAACCACTCTTTAGCTTCTTTCACTTCGGGCAGATTATCGGTCAGCACATCAATGCGGCGATGCATGAAAATACCGTCCACCACGTCAACGGGATACGCTTGCGTGGGGTTGCCGCGCACAAAATCAGCCAGCAAATTGCCGGAAAGTGAGCTCTCCGCGAGGTGGGCGAGGTGCAGGTGTGCGAGAAAATTCATGCGTTTTGGTATCCGATTACGGCTAGGTGTTGCAGCAAAGAGGCGCGAGCACTAGACTAAGCCGCCTGTTTTTAAGTCACGAGTATAAGTCATGCGCGTCGCCGATTTCTCCTTTGAATTACCCGAATCCCTGATTGCCCACTATCCGCAGCCTGAGCGCAGTGGTTGCCGCTTGCTGTCGCTGGACGGGCCAACGGGCGCGCTGACGCACGGTACTTTCACCGATTTACTCGACAAGCTCAACCCCGGTGATTTGCTGGTCTTTAACAATACCCGCGTGATCCCGGCGCGTCTGTTTGGCCGCAAAGCCAGCGGCGGTAAGATTGAAGTGCTCGTCGAGCGTATGCTTGATGACAAACGTATTCTGGCACATATTCGCGCATCCAAAGCGCCAAAGCCGGGGGCGGAACTGCTGCTGGGCGACGACGAAAGCATTAATGCCACCATGGTCGCCCGTCACGATGCGTTGTTCGAAGTGGAGTTTAATGACGAGCGTCCCGTGCTGGATATTCTGAACGCTATCGGCCATATGCCGCTGCCGCCTTACATCGATCGCCCGGATGAAGACGCAGACCGTGAACTTTATCAGACCGTTTACAGCCAGAAGCCTGGCGCGGTAGCCGCGCCAACGGCGGGGCTGCATTTCGATGAGCCGCTGCTTGAAAGACTGCGCGAGAAAGGCATCGAAATGGCGTTTGTGACGCTGCATGTCGGCGCGGGGACCTTCCAGCCGGTGCGTGTGGACACCATTGAAGATCATATTATGCACTCCGAATATGCCGAAGTGCCTCAGGATGTGGTTGATGCGGTGCTGGCCGCCAAAGCGCGCGGCAACCGCGTGATCGCCGTGGGAACCACGTCGGTACGCTCGCTCGAAAGTGCGGCCCAGGCGGCCAAAAAAGATCTGATCGAGCCGTTCTTTGGTGACACGCAAATCTTTATTTTCCCGGGCTATCAATACACCGTAATTGACGCACTGGTGACCAATTTCCATCTGCCTGAATCGACATTGATTATGCTGGTTTCCGCGTTTGCGGGTTACCAGAATACAATGAATGCGTATAAGGCTGCGGTAGAACAAAATTATCGCTTTTTTAGCTACGGGGACGCGATGTTTATCACGTACAATCCGCAGGCTTTGAATGAGCGTGTCGGGGAATAAGTCCGCGGCACATAAACTTCTCGGCATATGACGAGAAATTGCGTTGGACTGTTTTTCTGACGCCGGAGAAAAAATGAAATTTGAACTCGATACCACCGACGGACGCGCTCGTCGCGGTCGCCTGGTGTTTGATCGCGGCGTGGTTGAAACGCCAGCATTTATGCCTGTGGGCACTTACGGCACCGTAAAAGGAATGACGCCGGAAGAGGTCGAAGCCACTGGCGCACAGATTATCCTCGGTAACACCTTCCACCTGTGGCTGCGCCCAGGCCAGGAAGTAATGAAACTGCACGGCGACTTGCATGATTTTATGCAGTGGAAAGGCCCGATCCTAACCGATTCAGGCGGTTTCCAGGTCTTCAGCCTCGGTGATATTCGCAAGATCACTGAAAAGGGTGTGCATTTCCGCAACCCGATCAACGGCGATCCTATTTTCCTCGATCCAGAAAAATCGATGGAGATTCAGTACGATCTCGGTTCCGATATCGTCATGATCTTCGACGAATGTACGCCATACCCGGCGGACTGGGATTACGCGAAGCGTTCGATGGAAATGTCCCTGCGCTGGGCGCAGCGCAGCCGTGACCGTTTTGACTCCCTTGAAAATAAAAATGCGCTGTTCGGCATTATTCAGGGCAGTGTTTACGAAGATTTACGTGATATCTCGGTTAAAGGTCTGGTAGAGATAGGTTTTGATGGCTACGCTGTCGGCGGTTTGGCTGTGGGTGAGCCGAAGGAAGACATGCACCGGATTCTGGAGCATGTTTGCCCGCAAATCCCTGAAGACAAACCACGATACCTGATGGGCGTAGGCAAACCAGAAGATCTGGTTGAAGGTGTACGTCGCGGCATTGATATGTTCGATTGCGTTATGCCAACCCGTAACGCGCGTAACGGACATCTTTTTGTGACCGATGGCGTGGTGAAAATTCGTAATGCGAAGCATAAAAGCGATACCAGTACGCTTGACGCCGAGTGTGATTGCTATACCTGTCGTCACTATTCTCGCGCGTATCTTTATCATCTCGATCGTTGCAATGAGATTTTAGGGGCGCGTCTTAATACCATTCATAATCTTCGTTATTATCAGCGCTTAATGGCTGGTTTACGTAAGGCTATCGAAGAGGGTAAATTAGAGAGCTTCGTAACTGATTTTTACCAACGTCAGGGACGTGATGTTCCACCTTTGAACGTTGACTAATTTTATAAATGAGGGAATTTGAATGAGCTTTTTTATTTCTGATGCGGTAGCAGCAACAGGCGCTCCGTCGCAGGGCAGCCCGATGTCTCTGATTCTTATGCTGGCGGTGTTTGGTCTGATTTTCTATTTCATGATCTTGCGTCCACAGCAGAAACGTACCAAAGAACACAAAAACCTGATGAGCTCCATCGCGAAAGGTGATGAAGTTCTGACCAACGGCGGTCTGGTCGGTCGCGTAACGAAAGTAGCTGAAACTGGCTATATCTCTATCGCGCTGAACGACACCACTGAAGTGGTTATCAAACGTGACTTTGTCGCTGCCGTACTGCCTAAAGGCACTATGAAAGCGCTGTAATCTAACTTCTCCCAAAGGGAACTGCCGTGTTAAACCGTTATCCTTTGTGGAAGTACATCATGCTGGTCGTCGTGATTATCGTCGGCCTGCTGTACGCGCTTCCCAACCTGTATGGTGAGGATCCGGCTGTTCAAATCACTGGCGCGCGCGGTGTCGCCGCCAGTGAGCAAACGCTGATCCAGGTCCAGAACACTTTACAACAAGAAAAAATTACCGCTAAGTCTGTGGCACTGGAAGAGGGCGCTATTCTTGCTCGCTTCGACACCACCGACACGCAGCTCCGCGCTCGTGAAGCGCTGGTGAGCGTGCTGGGTGATAAATATGTCGTGGCGTTGAACCTTGCTCCTGCAACCCCGCGTTGGTTAGCCTCCATCAATGCAGAGCCGATGAAACTCGGTCTTGATCTGCGTGGTGGCGTTCACTTCCTGATGGAAGTGGATATGGATACCGCGCTTGGCAAATTGCAGGAACAGAATATGGACGGCCTGCGCAGCGATCTGCGCGAAAAAGGCATTCCTTACACCACCGTGCGTAAGGAAGATAACTACGGAATGAGCATCACGTTCCGTGATGCTGCCGCGCGCGATCAGGCGGTGGATTATCTCTCTACGCGTCACCGCGATCTGGTGATTTCACGTCAGGGTAGCAACCAGCTGCGTGCTGTGATGACCGATGCGCGTCTGAGCGAAGCACGTGAATACGCGGTACAGCAGAACATCAATATCCTGCGTAACCGTGTAAACCAGCTTGGTGTTGCTGAGCCGCTGGTACAGCGCCAGGGTTCAGACCGTATCGTGGTAGAACTGCCGGGTATCCAGGACACTGCACGTGCCAAAGAAATTTTGGGTGCGACGGCGACGCTGGAATTCCGTCTGGTGAACACCAATGTGGATCAATCTGCCGCGGCGTCTGGTCGTGTGCCAGGTGATTCCGAAGTGAAGGAAACGCGTGAAGGCCAGCCTGTTGTGCTGTACAAGCGTGTGATTCTGACCGGTGATCACATCACTGACTCTACGTCTAACCAGGACGAATACAACCAGCCGCAGGTTAACATCTCGCTTGATAGCGCGGGTGGTAACATCATGTCGAACTTCACCAAGGATAACATCGGAAAACCGATGGCGACCCTGTTCGTGGAGTACAAAGACAGCGGTAAGAAAGATGCTAACGGTCGTGCAATTCTGGTGAAAGAGGAAGAGGTGATTAACGTCGCTAATATCCAGTCTCGCCTGGGTAACAGCTTCCGTATTACCGGCATCAGCAACCCGAACGAAGCGCGCCAGCTCTCTCTGCTGCTGCGTGCTGGTGCGTTGATTGCGCCTATTCAGATCGTTGAAGAACGTACCATTGGTCCAACGCTTGGGATGCAGAACATCACTCAGGGCCTGGAAGCGTGTTTGGCTGGTCTGGCGGTTTCCATTATCTTCATGCTGTTCTTCTATAAGAAGTTTGGCCTGATTGCGACGACCGCGCTGATCGCAAACCTGGTATTGATCATCGGCATTATGTCCCTGCTGCCAGGGGCGACGCTGACCATGCCGGGTATTGCAGGTATCGTTCTAACCCTTGCGGTGGCGGTCGATGCCAACGTATTGATAAACGAACGTATCAAAGAAGAGTTGAGCAACGGGCGCTCGGTACAACAAGCGATCGACGAAGGCTATAAAGGCGCTTTCAGCTCCATCTTCGATGCAAACGTAACAACACTGATTAAGGTTCTTATCCTGTATGCAGTGGGGACTGGCGCAATCAAAGGCTTTGCTATTACAACCGGTATCGGTGTGGCAACGTCAATGTTTACCGCTATTGTCGGCACCCGTGCCATCGTGAACCTGCTGTATGGCGGCAAGCGCGTCAAAAAGCTGTCTATCTGAGGAGTGCGTTGTGGCACAGGAATATACTGTTGAACAATTGAACCACGGCCGTAAAGTCTGGGACTTTATGCGCTGGGACTACTGGGCTTTCGGCATTTCAGGTTTTCTGCTGATTGTCTCGATTGCCATCATTGGTGTCCGAGGTTTTAACTGGGGTCTTGATTTCACCGGTGGTACGGTGATTGAAATCACGCTGGAAAAACCCGCTGATCTGGACCAAATGCGCGAAGCGCTGCAGAAGGCGGGCTTTGAAGAGCCGCAGCTGCAGAACTTCGGTAGCAGCCGCGACATCATGGTGCGTATGCCCCCGGTTCACGATGCCAACGGCAGCCAGGAACTGGGAAGCAAGGTCGTTAACGTGATTAACGAAGCGACCAGCCAGGATGCGACCGTTAAGCGTATCGAATTCGTCGGGCCGAGCGTCGGTGCGGATCTGGCGCAAAACGGTGCCATGGCACTGCTGGTGGCGCTGATTTCCATTCTGGTGTACGTCGGTTTTCGCTTCGAGTGGCGTCTTGCTGCGGGTGTGGTTATCTCACTGGCGCACGACGTGGTCATTACGATGGGCGTGCTGTCGCTGTTCCATATTGAGGTCGACCTGACGATCGTGGCATCTCTGATGTCGGTTATCGGTTACTCACTGAACGACAGTATCGTGGTATCGGACCGTATTCGTGAGAACTTCCGTAAGATTCGTCGCGGTACGCCGTATGAAATCTTTAACGTTTCACTGACGCAAACGCTGCACCGTACGTTGATTACATCCGGAACGACCTTGATGGTTATCCTGATGCTGTTCCTCTTCGGTGGCCCGATTCTGGAAGGCTTCTCGCTGACCATGTTGATCGGTGTCTCCATCGGTACGGCGTCCTCAATCTACGTCGCGTCCGCGCTGGCGTTGAAACTGGGTATGAGGCGTGAGCACCTGATCCAGCAGAAAGTTGAAAAGGAAGGGGCGGATCAGCCGTCTATTCTGCCGTAACGGCAACAGCATTCTGACACTGAAATCCCGGTCGTAAGGCCGGGATTTTTTTATGGAGGGTATTCAGACGGTAAGTCGGTATTCTCCACTCAGGCCGGCCGATGGAGCTGGATTCGAGACATAAAAAAGCCAGCATAGCTGGCTTTTTTGTCTGCGAGGCGCAAGGCTGATTCAGCGAAGCGCCTTTGTCATGGGGTTAGAAGTTGTAGCCTACTACCAGGTAACCACCCCAACCGGTAGAACGGACGCTGAAATCACCGTTACCGAAGTTCAGGCTCGCATCGTCGTTCCACTGGCCGCCGTTGTGCCAGTAACGCGCAACCACTGAGTAATGCCAATGATCGTAGTTCAGCGCCAGAATGTGGCTGGACGCGATAGAGTCGTTGGTACGTGCTTTTTTACCGTTAAGATCGCGGAAGTCATTGTCGCCCAGATCGGAACCCCAGTCGAAGTTGGTAAAGCCGATATAGCTCAGATTACCGCCCCACAGCTGGGTGATCGGTACAAAGTATTTCACTTTGAAACGGTAGCCATCCCACTCATTTTCGTTTGCTGCATCGTAGTTCTGCCACTGGTATTTCGCATACACGTTCAGGGAAAGGCTCATCGGCAGACCGGTGTCGATGTCAGTACCCAGACCCATGTACCAGGTGCTCTGGCGACCGGAAGAGTTGCGACCCATATCGTAGATATAGTTGTTCGCGATATACCACTCTTTGAATGGGCCGAAGCTCAGATCTGCGCCTGTCAGCTTGTCGATAGAGAAGCGCGGTTCGATTTCCATAAACAGTGGAGAACCGTGGTTCCAGATACCTTTCGCATCGGTGTTACCACCGAAGAATACGGGCGCATCCAGGTAACCATAGAAATCAAACCAGTCTTTCTTAGCGAAAGCTTCATATTCCAGATAGGTATCGTTACGGATTTGTGGCCCAAAACGAGTGTGGTAGCTACCCACTACGTTGACGCTCTGATGCCACCAGTCGGAAACATACTCAGGTTTTGCGTTCTCTGCTGCGTTAACAGCGAAAGAAGAGGAAAGTGCCAGCGCTGCACCGGCTGCTAATAATGTTTTTTTCATAATCATGCCACTGATTGAAATTCCCTTCCGGGAGTGAAAAATGCGCGATTTGCGTTTCAAAATATTTCGTGTTTCTGCGGAGCCTATTATAGGAATCCTCGCTCACAAAAATATGTGTTGTTTCACATATCTATCATACGAGTAATCGATTGCGTTCACGTTTGCGTACTTTAAACGGCGGGGATTGTAATGGCAAACAGCAATGTTGCCAATCTTTGCGGAAGGTCAGGGGGATGTGAGCGGAACGCGTGACAAGCGTTCCGTTAAAAAGTACTACTGAACGGCAGGCTGGATATCGTGGATGCGGATGAAACCTAATTGATCGGGCGTAATGCCGCTCAACTGCAGCTGGATATCCACATCGCTCGGCGCGAGCACGCTTGCAGGGGCGTTAATAAGCTGGTTTTTCACGTTCACTTCCTGGAAGCTTTCGGTCGTTCCCTGAATTTGCCCCCATTCTACGGTGCCGCTAAATGCAGGTAATGGGTCGTTAGATTCGCCCTGAATACGCAATGTAGCGCTTGTTCCGTCTGCATTTGGCGCAATATTAACCAGAGACATTTTCAGCGTCCCGATCTGGCTTTGCAGTCGTGCTGGGGTGTTAGCGCCTGGTAGCAGATACACACCGCTGCTGGATTTTGCATTCAGCGCATTTTGCTGGGTGATCTTGACCGTTTCCTGGTTCAATTTCGTCATGGCGCTGTTCAGCGTGCTGACGCTTTGGTTCATTTGACGAACTTCGCTTTGCTGTGCGCAGGCGCTCAACGTGAAGAGACTTCCCAGCGCGAGTATTCTTAGGTAACGTCTTGTCATTGCGTTTATTTCCATAAAAATAACGGATTATCGTAATGGTAGTCAGTAAGATGCCGTCTGGTATAGATCCTTTATCTCAAAAAGCGCTCTTCCTTTGTTGTCAGCCCAGTTCGGGTTAAAATAGAGTTCAGTTAACCAGATAGTCAGGACACCGTATGCATTGCCCATTCTGTTCCGCCGTGGATACCAAAGTAATCGACTCTCGTCTCGTAGGGGAAGGCTCCTCTGTACGCCGTCGTCGGCAGTGTCTGGTCTGCAACGAACGTTTTACGACTTTTGAAGTGGCAGAGCTGGTGATGCCGCGCGTCGTGAAAAGTAACGACGTGCGCGAGCCATTTAACGAAGAAAAACTGCGCAAAGGGATGCTGAAAGCACTGGAAAAACGGCCAGTCAGCGCAGATGACGTTGAAATGGCGTTGAATCACATCAAATCGCATTTGCGTGGCACCGGCGAGCGTGAAGTGCCGAGCAAAATGATCGGCAATCTGGTCATGGAGCAATTGAAAAAGCTCGATAAAGTGGCCTATATCCGCTTCGCGTCTGTCTATCGCAGCTTCGAAGATATTAAAGAATTTGGCGAAGAGATCGCCCGTCTACAGGATTAAGCGCATGCAGGATGAGATTTACATGGCGCGCGCGCTGAAGCTGGCGCAGCGTGGACGTTTCACTACCCATCCCAATCCCAACGTGGGCTGCGTTATCGTTAAAGACGGCGAAATTGTCGGCGAAGGTTTCCACTATCGCGCCGGTGAGCCTCACGCCGAAGTCCACGCGTTGCGTATGGCAGGTGAGAAGGCGCGGGGTGCCACGGCCTACGTCACGCTTGAACCCTGTAGCCATCATGGGCGAACGCCGCCGTGCTGCGAGGCGCTGATTGATGCCGGCGTGGCGCGCGTCGTCGCTGCAATGCAAGATCCCAATCCTCAGGTTGCCGGACGCGGACTGTATCGCCTGCAGCAGGAAGGTATTGATGTCAGCCATGGCTTGATGATGGCTGATACCGAAGCGCTGAATAAGGGCTTCCTTAAACGCATGCGCACCGGTTTCCCCTATATTCAGTTGAAGCTCGGAGCTTCGCTTGACGGGCGAACGGCGATGGCAAACGGTGAAAGTCAGTGGATCACGTCACCGCAATCAAGGCGCGATGTGCAACGTCTGCGTGCGCAAAGCCATGCTATTCTCACCAGCAGCGAAACGGTTTTGGCCGATGATCCTGCCATGACGGTGCGCTGGGATGAACTCAATCAGGATACCCAGGCGCTCTATCCGCAAGAGAATTTGCGCCAGCCGCTGCGCATTGTGATTGATAGCCAGAATCGCGTTACCCCCGCGCACCGTATCGTGCAGCAACCGGGTGAAACGCTTTTTGCACGGACAAAAGAAGACGATCGCGAGTGGCCTGAACATGTGCGCAGCATTATGGTGCCGGAACATAAAGGTCATCTCGATTTAGTCGTCCTGATGATGTTGCTCGGCAAGCAGCAGGTCAACAGTATCTGGGTTGAGGCGGGACCGACGCTTGCGGGCGCGCTATTGCAGGCCGGGCTGGTGGATGAACTGATCGTCTATGTTGCGCCAAAATTGTTAGGTCATGAGGCGCGTGGCTTGTTTGCGCTGCCGGGGCTCGACAAACTGGCTGATGCGCCGCAACTCAAATTCAGTGACATCCGGCCGGTTGGCCCGGACGTTTGTCTGCATTTAATCCCTGCGTGAGGCTTTCTTAAATAGGGAAGCAGTACGCGAAGTATTATGATAAAATCCGCCCCCCTGCGGGGCCAAATGAACCCGTAAAGGAAGAGTATGAACATTATTGAAGCTGCTGTTGCTACCCCGGACGCTCGCGTCGCCATCACCATTGCGCGTTTCAACAACTTCATCAACGACAGCCTGCTGGACGGTGCGATTGACGCGCTGAAACGTATTGGCCAGGTGAAAGACGAAAACATTACCGTTGTTTGGGTTCCAGGTGCTTACGAACTGCCGTTGGCAGCGGGCGCTTTGGCGAAAACCGGTAAATACGACGCGGTGATTGCACTGGGTACGGTTATTCGTGGCGGCACTGCTCACTTCGAATACGTTGCGGGTGGTGCAAGTAATGGTCTGGCGCACGTTGCGCAGGAAACTGAAGTTCCTGTCGCTTTCGGCGTGCTGACCACTGAAAGTATTGAACAAGCCATTGAACGTGCTGGCACTAAAGCTGGCAACAAAGGTGCAGAAGCTGCACTGACTGCGCTTGAGATGATCAACGTATTGAAAGCCATTAAGGCCTGATTTTTGTAAGGGGAAATCCGTGAAACCTGCTGCTCGTCGCCGCGCCCGTGAGTGTGCTGTCCAGGCACTCTACTCCTGGCAGTTGTCCCAGAACGACATCGCTGATGTCGAATACCAGTTCCTGGCGGAACAAGACGTCAAAGACGTTGATGTCCTGTACTTCCGTGAACTGCTGTCGGGAGTGGCGACTAATAGCGCGTATCTCGACGGACTGATGAAGCCGTACCTGTCCCGTCTGCTCGAAGAGCTGGGCCAGGTTGAGAAAGCGGTGCTGCGCATTGCGCTGTTTGAACTGGCTAAACGTGATGATGTGCCCTATAAAGTGGCGATCAACGAAGCGATCGAACTGGCGAAAACCTTTGGCGCTGAAGACAGCCACAAGTTTGTGAACGGCGTGCTGGATAAAGCCGCACCTGCGATCCGTCCCCGTAAAAAGTGATCCGTAAGCCGGAGTTCTGTGTGGCCGTTGGGCTGCGCAGGCTCCGGTTTTTTCTTTTCTTTGCTGAGGCATAACGTATGGCTTGCGGCGAATTCTCCCTGATTGCCCGTTATTTTGACCGTGTGCGAACCTCTCGTCTTGATGTTGAAACCGGTATCGGCGATGACTGCGCACTGCTTAATATTCCTGAAAAACAGACCCTTGCGATCAGCACCGACACCTTAGTGTGTGGGCGTCATTTTCTTGCGGATATCGATCCGGCCGATCTGGCTTACAAAGCGCTGGCGGTTAACGTGAGCGATCTGGCAGCGATGGGAGCCGATCCAGCCTGGTTAACGCTGGCTCTGACGTTACCCAACGTGGATGAAGCCTGGCTCGAAGCGTTTAGCGACGCGCTGTTTGAACAGCTCAATTACTACGATATGCAGCTGATTGGCGGTGATACGACGGCCGGTCCACTGTCGATGACGTTAGCGATCCACGGCTATGTACCCGTTGGCCGCGCGCTGAAACGCTCGGGAGCGAAGCCCGGAGACTGGATTTATGTCACCGGTACGCCGGGCGACAGTGCGGCAGGACTGGCGATTTTGCAGGACCGTTTAACGGTGAGCGACGCGTCTGACGCGGCCTATCTGGTGAAGCGCCATTTGCGCCCAACGCCGCGTATTTTACACGGCCAGGCACTCCGCGATCGTGCCAACTCGGCCATTGATCTCTCCGATGGTTTGATCTCGGATTTGGGCCATATCCTGAAAGCCAGCGGTGTGGGCGCGCGCGTTGATCTGGATGCGTTCCCACTTTCAGAACAGATTCGCCGACACGTTGAACCCGAGCAGGCACTGCGCTGGGCGCTTACCGGTGGCGAAGATTACGAGCTGTGCTTCACCGTGCCGGAACTCAATCGTGGCACGCTGGACGTCGCGCTGAATAATCTTGGCGTGCCTTTTACCTGTATTGGGCAAATTCTCCCTGAGAGTGAAGGGCTGCAATTTGCCCGCAACGGTGCGCCCGTTACGCTCGACTGGAAAGGTTACGATCACTTCGCGTAATGCTGTGCGGCCATTCAATCCCCTCTCTCTTTGGGAGAGGGGAGCAAAATGCACGACGGTTATTTAAATCCCACCACCGGATGCTGCTGATACGGTGTTTCGAGTTCAGCGATCTGCTCGGGTGTCAGCGTTAAATCTACCGCATTTAATAACTCATCTAACTGTTCTTCTCGCGATGCGCCAATAATTGGCGCGGCGACGCCACGTTTACTGAGCAGCCAGGCCAGCGCCACTTGCGCACGCGTTGCGCCCGTATCTTCCGCAATGGCAGCCAGACGCTCAGCGATCTGGGCATCGCTGGTTTCAGTGTCGTTATAGAGTTTTTTACCGACTTCATCGGAAACGGAACGGGCGGTCGTTTCGCCCCACGGGCGGGTTAAACGTCCCCGCGCCAGCGGGCTCCACGGGATAACCGCCACACCTTCCTGATAGCACAGCGGCAGCATTTCACGCTCTTCTTCGCGATAGATTAGATTGTAGTGGTCCTGCATGGTGACAAATCGTGCCCAGCCGTGCTGCGCCTGAAGATTGAGCGCTTCGGCAAACTGAGAGGCATGCATGGATGACGCACCGATATAACGCGCTTTGCCGGCTTTCACCACGTCATTCAGCGCTTCAAGGGTTTCTTCAATTGGCGTGTTGTAATCCCAGCGGTGGATTTGCAGCAGATCGACATGATCCATGTTCAGGCGTCTCAGGCTGTCGTCAATGGACTGGAGGATCTGCGCACGGGAAAGGCCTTCGCGTAATCCACCTGATGGATAGTAAACCTTGGTGGCCACCACCACATCCTCACGGCGGGCGAAATCCCGTAGCGCACGGCCCACGATCTCCTCGCTGCTCCCATCTGAATAGCTGTTCGCCGTATCAAAAAAATTGATGCCGCCCTCGAGGGCGCGTTTGATGATGAGACGGCTGCTCTCTTCCGGCAGCGTCCAGGCGTGATTTCCCCGGTCTGGCTCGCCAAATGTCATGCAGCCCAGACAAAGACGGGAAACCTTAAGGTCTGTTTTTCCTAATGTATTGTATTGCATGGTTCCACTCCTGCTGTTCACTTAAAAAATTACCTTTAAGCATAGCAGGAGCGGAAAGGGGAGGGATTAGGCGAGCCAGGTGCGGATTTTTGCTTCGATGCCTGCGGCATCAAGGCCAATCTCCGCGCGGGCTTCGTCCTGCGTGCCCTGCGGAATAAAGCGGTCTGGCAAACCGAGATTGAGTACCGGAACTGGCTTGCGATTTGCCATCAGCACTTCGTTCACGCCGCTGCCCGCGCCGCCCATAATGGCATTTTCCTCGAGCGTAATCAGCGCCTCATGACGTGTTGCCATGTCCAGAATCAACGCTTCGTCGAGCGGTTTGACGAAGCGCATATCCACGAGCGTCGCGTTCATCGACTCGGCGACTTTTGCCGCTTCGGGCATTAATGTCCCGAAATTCAGAATCGCCAGCTTTTCACCGTGACGTTTGATGATGCCTTTGCCAATCGGCATTTTTGTCAGCGGTTCCAGCTCGACACCCACTGCGTTGCCGCGCGGATAACGCACTGCGCTTGGGCCATCCTGATAGTGATAGCCAGTGAACAGCATCTGGCGGCACTCGTTCTCATCGCTCGGCGTCATCACTACCATATCTGGCACACAGCGCAGGAAGGAGAGATCAAACGCACCCTGATGCGTCTGGCCGTCGGCACCGACGATACCCGCGCGATCGATCGCAAACAGCACCGGCAGTTTCTGGATCGCGACATCATGGATCACCTGATCGTACGCGCGCTGCAGGAAGGTAGAGTAGATCGCTACAATCGGTTTATAGCCGCCAATCGCGAGGCCTGCGGCGAATGTCACCGCGTGCTGCTCAGCAATCGCGACGTCAAAATACTGATCCGGATATTTTTTGGAAAACTCCACCATGCCGGAGCCTTCGCGCATGGCGGGCGTTACGGCCATCAGCTTGTTGTCTTTGGCCGCCGTTTCACACAGCCAGTCGCCAAAGATTTTAGAATAGCTCGGCATACCGCCGCTGCTTTTCGGCAGACAGCCGCTGGTTGGGTCAAATTTAGGCACGGCGTGGAAGGTGATCGGATCTTTTTCCGCGGGCTCGTAGCCACGCCCTTTTTTCGTCATGATGTGCAGGAACTGCGGCCCTTTCAGGTCTCGCATGTTTTTGAGCGTCGTGACCAGGCCAAGCACATCGTGCCCGTCAACCGGGCCGATATAGTTAAAGCCCAGCTCTTCAAACAGCGTGCCTGGTACAACCATGCCTTTGATGTGCTCTTCAGTGCGTTTGAGCAACTCTTTGATCGGTGGGACGCCGGAGAAGACTTTTTTGCCGCCTTCACGCAGGGTGGAGTAAAGCTTGCCGGACAACAGTTGCGCCAGATGATTATTCAGCGCACCGACGTTCTCGGAGATCGACATTTCGTTGTCGTTGAGAATCACCAGCATATCCGGCTTGATGTCACCGGCGTGGTTCATCGCTTCAAACGCCATGCCTGCGGTGATCGCGCCATCGCCAATCACGCACACGGTGCGGCGCTGTTTATTCTCTTTCTCCGCCGCAACGGCGATGCCGATACCGGCGGAAATGGAGGTTGAAGAGTGTCCCACGCTTAAAACGTCGAATTCGCTCTCACCGCGCCACGGGAACGGATGCAGGCCGCCTTTCTGGCGAATCGTGCCAATTTTATCGCGACGCCCGGTCAAAATTTTGTGGGGATAAGCCTGATGCCCGACGTCCCAAATCAGCTGATCGAATGGGGTGTTATAGACGTAGTGAAGCGCCACGGTCAGCTCCACCGTGCCAAGTCCGGAGGCGAAATGTCCGCTGGAACGACTCACGCTGTCGAGCAAATAGCGACGTAATTCGTCACTCAGCTTCGGCAGGCTCTCTTTCGGCAACAGACGTAACTCCTGGGTGGAGTCAACCAACGCCAGTGTCGGGTATTTGGCAATATCAAAACTCATCAAAGGCTCATCGAGAAAGTGTGTTTATTTATCACGCTGGATTATGTAGTCCGCTAGCGCTTCCAGTGCCGAGGTATCAAGTGACTGCGCGGCCAGCGCATTTAGCGACTGGCGGGCATCATCAATCAGATCCCGGGCTTTTTGTTGGGCTTGCTCAAGGCCCAGTAAGGCTGGATAGGTACTTTTGCCAAGTTGCTGATCCGCTCCCTGACGTTTTCCCAATGTTGCAGTATCGCCCACCACATCCAGAATGTCATCCTGTACCTGGAACGCGAGACCGATACTCTCAGCGTAACGATCCAGAATGGGCAAGGCTTCGCGGCCTCGTTCACCGGCGCTCAGCGCGCCCAGACGAACGGCTGCACGAATCAACGCGCCGGTTTTATGACGATGAATACGTTCAAGCTGTTCCAGATTAACCTGATGCCCCTCAGCCTCCAGATCCAGTGCTTGTCCGCCGCACATCCCTGCGACGCCGCTGGCCATCGCCAGCTCAGACACCATCGCCAGACGGTCGCGATCGGCCACTTCGATCATTGGCGCATCGCTTAAGATGGAGAACGCCAGCGTTTGTAATGCATCGCCTGCCAGAATCGCGTTCGCCTCGCCAAACTTAATGTGGCAGGTGGGCTGACCGCGACGCAAATCGTCGTCGTCCATGGCCGGTAAATCGTCATGAATGAGCGAATAAGCGTGAATACATTCAACGGCGGCGGCGGGCGCATCCAGCGTGTTGCTGCTGATGCCAAACATATTTCCCGTGGCGTACACTAAAAACGGGCGAAGGCGCTTTCCACCTAAGAGTGCGCCATAGTGCATGGCGGCAACCAGAGGAGTGTTCTGAAAAGGCTGCGGCTCGATAAAACGGCGTAGCGCATCGTTGGCACGCTTAACACACGCCTGAAGCTCTGTGGAAAAATCCATTTACTCAGCGTCCGGTGTAAAAGGCGTTGGGGCGGCATCTTCGCTGTCGGAAAGCAGGATCTGCACGCGTTGTTCCGCCTGTTGCAGCTTGACCTGCCCCTGGCGCGCAAGCTGTACGCCGCGTTCGAATTCATTGAGCGCGTCTTCCAGCGGGAGATCGCCGCTTTCCAGACGGTTCACAATCTGTTCCAGTTCATTCAGCGCAGTTTCGAAACTGGCGGGGGCGTCATTTTTCTTCGGCATATTGAATATTGACTCTCATATTTTAAGCCCCGCCATGGTAACGGACTCGGGACAATTATCAAATAACGCGCAATGTGCACAGGAGCGTTGCGATGGTGGTATACTCCTGCGCCTGGATGCAACCACGGGTGTGGGTTGCTGTCTCTTTCCATCACAAGCCTTTACGGGCTTGCCAACGAAACATTGCCGCCATGAAGTTTATCATTAAATTGTTCCCGGAAATCACCATCAAAAGCCAATCTGTGCGTTTGCGCTTTATTAAAATGCTGACCGGAAACATTCGAAACGTATTAAAAGAGTACGAAGAAACGCTCGCCATTGTGCGCCATTGGGATCACATCGAAGTTCGCGCCAAAGACGAAAGCCAACGTCTGGATATCCGCGATGCGCTGACGCGTATTCCAGGGATTCACCACATTCTGGACGTCGAAGATGTGCCGTTCACCTCGCTTCACGATATCTTCGAGAAAGCGCTGGAACAGTTCCGTGCCGAAGTTGAAGGAAAATCCTTCTGCGTGCGCGTCAAGCGTCGCGGCAAGCATGAATTCACCTCTATTGAAGCCGAACGCTATATTGGCGGCGGTTTGAATCAGCATATTGAATCCGCGCGCGTAAAACTGACGCGTCCGGATGTGACCGTTAATCTCGAAATCGAGAACGACCGCCTGTTGCTGGTTAAAGGCCGTTACGAAGGTATCGGCGGCTACCCTATCGGTACCCAGGAAGATGTGCTGTCGCTGATCTCCGGCGGTTTTGACTCCGGCGTGTCCAGCTACATGCTGATGCGTCGCGGCTGCCGCGTGCACTACTGCTTCTTTAACCTGGGCGGCGCTGCGCATGAAATCGGCGTTCGTCAGGTTGCGCATTACCTGTGGAAGCGCTTTGGCAGCTCCCACCGCGTGCGTTTTGTCGCGATTAACTTTGAACCGGTTGTCGGCGAAATCCTCGAAAAAGTGGACGACGGCCAGATGGGCGTGGTGCTGAAGCGCATGATGGTGCGCGCGGCCTCTCAGGTGGCTGAACGCTACGGCGTACAGGCGCTGGTCACCGGCGAAGCGCTGGGCCAGGTCTCCAGCCAGACGCTGACCAACCTGCGTCTGATCGACAATGTGTCCGACACGCTGATTCTGCGTCCGCTGATCTCTCACGATAAAGAACATATCATTGATATGGCACGCGAAATCGGTACCGAAGACTTTGCCCGTACCATGCCGGAATACTGCGGCGTGATCTCGAAAAGCCCAACGGTGAAAGCGGTGAAGGCGAAAATCGAAGCCGAAGAGCAGAATTTTGATTTTGCGATTCTGGATAAAGTTGTCGCCGAAGCCACTAACGTGGATATCCGTGAAATCGCGACCCAGACCGCGCAGGAAGTGGTTGAAGTCGAAACCGTCAGTGGTTTCAGCGAAAATGACGTGATTCTCGATATTCGTTCCGTTGATGAACAGGATGCCAGCCCGCTGAAAGTGGACGGTGTCGAGGTGATGTCTCTGCCTTTCTATAAGCTGAGCACCAAGTTTGGCGATCTGGAACAGAGCAAAACCTATCTTCTGTGGTGTGAGCGCGGCGTGATGAGTCGTTTGCAGGCCCTGTATCTGCGTGAGCAGGGCTTTGCCAATGTGAAGGTATATCGCCCGTAACCGGCTTTATCCCTCGCAGATCAAAAACGGCAACCTCAGGGTTGCCGTTTTGTTTTTCTGACTGGCGAGAATTCATCATGCGCCGTAGTAATTATAAATTCCCGCGGCGATTACCAGGGATGATGCCACCTCGTGCGCTTTTTCACGCCCCATCACTAAATCGATAATCTTAAGCGCAAAATCTATCGACGTGCCGGGACCCTGGCTGGTCAGCAGATTAACGCGTGGATCCCATACCACGCGTTTATCCACCCATTGTTCTTCCGGGATTTGGTCTTTGAGCGTCGGGAAACCGGTCATATTTCCGACTGGAAAGAGTTGATGCGGCACTAGGACGGTTGCGGCAGCGGCGCATATAGCGGCCACAATTCGGCCCGACAGGTGAAATTGTCTGACCGTTTCAACCAGCAGCGGGCTGTCACGGAAACACTCCGCGCCTTTCACTCCGCCTGGCAGCACAATCACGTCGTAGTCACCGTCTGCCACTTCGACCAGCGGGGCATCCGCCAAAATCTTTACGCCGCGCGAGCAGGTGATGGTCAGATTGCCATCGCTGGCGACGCTTGCCGTTGTGACGGCAATGCCGGCGCGAACCAGCAAATCAATGGTGGTGACTGCTTCTGTTTCTTCGCTACCAGGGGCGAGGCAAATCAGTGCCGACGCGCTCATACTCACTCTCCTTACGTTTAACCATGTCATACAGGCGGATATTTTCCGGCACGCTGATGCCGTGTGCGCGGGCACGTTTTAGCAGATAGCCAGTGATGTAGTCGATTTCTGTGTGCCGCAATGCGCGAACGTCCTGAAGCATTGACGAGATGTTCTTAGCGGTACTGTCGATGACCTGCTCGACGTAATAGCGCACGTCTTCCGCGGAGGTATGGATGCCTTCGCGCTCCATTACGGCGGCGACCTCAGCGCAAAGAGCGGCAACCTCTTCAGGATGATTTTTAAGCTCACCGTTTGGACAATCCCACAGCGCAGTGAGTGGATTAATCACGCAACTGACCGCCAGCTTGCGCCACAGTTGCGGACGGATGGTATTGTACCAGGCCACATCCGGAAGCACATTCTGCAGAATGTCCGCCAGATAGCTGTAATCGCCATTCTGCTCGCGAGCCGGCCCCATATGCGTAACGCCGCTGGCGACGTGAACAATGATGTTGCCGTCGCGCCGTGCCGCGTGGGTGGTAATGGCCATCAGCAGGGGCTGAGGAATGCTTTTAAGCTCGTCAATCGTGCCCATGCCGTTATGCAAGAGCAAAATGGGCGTGGTGTGAGGAAGCGTTGCACTGAGCGCTTTTACCGCGTCCGACACCTGCCACGCTTTTAACGTCACCAGCAGAAGATCGCTTTGTGCCAGAAAATCGGGATCGTTAGCGATGAGAGACTCGTTGAAAATGCTCCCGTCTTCACCAATCAGATTTACACTGCAATACGGTTGTGCCACACGTAGCCAGCCTTGTACCTCATGTCCATGCTTGCACAGCGCGGTCAGCCAAAGTTGTCCCAGGGCACCGCATCCGAGCACAGTAATTTTCATTGTTCCTCCTCACCTGCAACTGCGCCAGGTGTTACAGCCTAAGTATAGCGTTGTCAGCTAAGCTTCTATTGAGTCAACCCGTTCATACTTCTCGTTGCATGGCCGCCGGCCTGCCTGTAACGCGAATTATTTGGGGTAAATGTCTCGTTGCGGGTATTATGCAACGCAACAAAAGTGAAGGGAGAAGAAAAGATGCCATCTTTCGATATTGTTTCAGAAGTTGATATCCAGGAAGTGCGTAACGCGGTGGATAACGCAAGCCGCGAACTTGAGACGCGTTTTGATTTTCGCGGTGTTGAAGCGACTTTTGAGCTGAACGACGCAAATAAGACCATTAAGGTGCTGAGTGAATCTGATTTCCAGGTGAATCAGTTACTCGACATTCTGCGCGCAAAACTGCTAAAGCGCGGCATTGAGGGCGCGTCTCTCGATGTGCCTGAAGAGTTTGTGCACAGCGGCAAAACCTGGTTCGTTGAAGCGAAACTGAAGCAGGGTATTGAGAGCGCGATGCAGAAGAAAATCGTTAAGCTCATCAAAGACAGTAAGCTGAAGGTGCAGTCGCAAATTCAGGGTGAAGAGATTCGTGTGACCGGTAAATCCCGTGACGACCTGCAGGGCGCGATGGCGCTGGTGCGTGGCGGCGATTTAGGGCAACCGTTCCAGTTCAAAAACTTCCGCGATTAAAATGAAAATGCCCGGCGAACCGGGCATTTTTTTAGGCTTTTATCGCCTGCTCCACTTCAAAGCGGTTTGTCACTTTGCTATCGATTTTGACATACGCGCTGCGCTCTTCCGGGACAAGCAGTACCTCGCTGATACCCTCTTTTGTCTCCAGCCGCTGTTTCAGCGCGTCGCTAATATCGACGCCTTCCGGGATCTCGATTCGCAAGCTGCTGACGTAGCGCGGTTCTTTCATGGTGCTGGCAACCAGCAGCCAAACCATCGCCAACAGCGCACCGGCAAGAAATACCGTCTGCGAATCAAAGAAGCCATCTACCCAACCGCCCAGCGAACCGCCAATGGCCACGCCGAGAAACTGGCTGGTGGAGTAAATTCCCATCGCCGTACCTTTGTAGCCCGCCGGGGACTCTTTACTGATAAGCGAGGGTAACAGGGCTTCCATGAGATTAAAGGCGAGGAAGAAAAGCTGTACGCCGATGACCAGTTCCCAGAAGTGCGGACCGGAGCCCCATAGTACGATTTCGGCAATCAGCAGCAGCGCAACACACGTCAGGAATACGCGCTTCATGCGGCGTTTCACTTCTGCGTAGATAATGAAGGGCACAACGGAGACGAAGGAGATGAGCATCGTCACCAGATACACTTTCCAGTGTTCAGCGGCGGGGAATCCTGCCGCGGCCAACTGACCGGGAAGGGCCACGAACGTGGACATCAGCAGAATGTGCAGACACATAATGCCAAAGTTGAGCTTGAGCAGACGCGGCTCAACAAGGACTTTACTAAAGCAGCCTTTCACCATGCCTGATTCGCGGTTCAGCACATGGTTTTTGCTGTCCGGAACCACCCAAATCGTGAGCGCAATACCGAGAGTGGCTAAAACGGCAATCATCCAGAACAGCGCATTTAGCCCCAGTTTATGGGTAATGACAGGGCCAAGTACCATGGCGATGGCAAAGGTCACGCCAAAGCTGACGCCGATAAAGGCCATCGCTTTGGTGCGGTTCTGCTCACGCGTTAAATCGGAAAGTAGCGCCATGACGGCGGCAGCAATGGCCCCAGAGCCTTGTAGCGCTCGCCCAAGAATGATGCCCCAAATGGAGTGCGACAGCGCGGCAATGATGCTGCCGATAACAAAGATAATCAGCCCGCCTACGATCAGCGGCTTACGGCCCACGCGATCGGAAAGCAGCCCGAAAGGAATTTGGAAAATAGCCTGCGCGAGACCGTAAATGCCGATCGCCAGACCAATCAATGCTTCGCTGGCCCCCTGAAGCGCCATTCCGTAAGTGGTCAGAACCGGCAGGACCATGAACATGCCAAGCATACGCAGCGAGAAAACAGTCCCTAAACCCCAGGTCGCGCGCAATTCGCCTGGCGTCATTTTATAATCGTTCATTACCACCTCAGTTCAAAAGCAGGCACTAGTGTAGTGTGGGGAAGGGGCGGGGACAACAAAGGGTTATTTAACAAATATTACCCCCGTCATACTTCAAGCTGCAGGTGCGGCGGGTTCGCTCATTCTCCCCAGTCCTGACTTATGTAAGCTCTAGGGAATTCACTCTCTTACCACGTTACTCGGCCTATGGCTCGCCCCGTCGGGGCCAGTGCAGCACTGTTCAAACGCTAAAAGCGTTTTGTCCTGCAACTCAAATTATTTAGGGAATGCATGCGTGATGAATTGATTTATTGAATGAAAAAGGGTGCCGAAGCACCCTTTTATTGACCAGACCGATCTCTTACCAGACGTAAGTCAGCAAGCTATGTGAATCTGGCACCATAAAGTCTACGGACATCATCACGGATAACGAAGTGATAGCGACAATCGAGAACACAAACAGTTTGCGAGCCCAAACTTTGTCATCTTCCACTTTGTAACCGCGCAGCGCCATACCAAGCCACCAGACGCTCACCGCAGCCGCCACGACCAGATATTTGTATCCAGCGTAACCGCCCAGAGAGAGCATCAGCGTCGCCACGGCGAACGCGATGATGTACAGCGTGATGTGATTCTTGGCAACGGAAATGCCTTTCACGACCGGCAGAACCGGGATGTTCGCCGCCTGATAATCCTTAAAGCGGAAAATCGCAATGGCGTAAGAGTGCGGCATCTGCCACAGGCTAAAGATAGCCAGCAGGATAAGCGCACCACTGTCGAACTCATTCGTGACAGCACAGTAGCCAATCACCGGCGGCGCAGCGCCGGAGAGAGAACCAATCAGCGTGCCATAGACGGAGTGACGTTTCATATACAGGCTGTAGACGCCCACATACACCACGAAACCCATCACCCCCAGCCAGCAGGCCAGAGGATTAGCGCCAAACCACAGCAGCATAAAGCCAGCAATACCCAGCAAGGTGGCGTACACCAGCGAGACGGTAGGAGACATCAGGCCTTTGACGAGCACCCGATTTTTGGTCCTTTCCATCTTCCTGTCGATATCCATGTCGATGTAGTTGTTAAATACACAACCGGACGCAACCACCAGTGATACCCCAACCAGCGTCGATGCAAAGAGGGTGTAATCGATGCTGCCCTTAGAGGCCAGCAGGAACCCTCCGATCACGGAGATGAGGTTACCAAAGATGATGCCTGGTTTTGTGACTTGCAGGTATTGCTTAAACATACTCGCCGCTCTTAGTGAACCATCATGTTGTAGTTGAGGTTCCACATAATCCAGATGGAACCGACTACCAGGATAGCGATGATGATCACGGTAAAGACAAAGGCCGTCATGTTCCAGCCTTCATCGGATTTGGTGTTCATGTGCAGGAAGCAAACCAGATGCACCAGAATCTGAATCACGGCGGTAACCAGGACTACGCCCAGAAGTACCGGCTTAGAAGCAGAACCGTTCATCACCATCCAGAACGGAATGACCGTCAGGATGATCGACAGGATAAATCCTGTCATGTAGGTTTTGACGCTACCGTGGGAAGCGCCATGATCGTTTGAATGACTCATTACATCGCCCCCATTAGATAAACAACCGAGAACACACAGATCCACACAACGTCCAGGAAGTGCCAGAACAAGCTCAGGCACATGATACGCGTGCGGTTAGTATTGGTCAGGCCACGACGATAAACCTGGAACATCAGCACCGCCATCCAGATCAAACCAGAGGTGACGTGCAGACCGTGAGTCCCTACCAATGCGAAGAACGCTGACAGGAAACCACTGCGATCCGGGCCAAAGCCTTCAACAATCAGGTGATGGAATTCATAGATTTCCATCCCGATAAATCCAGCACCAAACAGCCAGGTCAACGCCAGCCAGGAGATAACCTGGCTCTTGTTGTTTTTGTACATGGCGATAGCCGCCATGCCGTAGGTGATGGAGCTGAACAGCAGCAGACCTGTTTCAACCAGAACGAACGGCAGTTCAAAAATGTCTTTACCGGTCGGGCCGCCAGCCGTGCCGTTCACCAGAACGGCATAGGTCGCGAACAGACAGCAGAACAGAATGCAGTCGCTCATCAGGTAGATCCAGAAACCGAAGACTTTCATCGGTCCTGTATCGTGGTGCGCGTGTTCATGCGCATGGGCAGTTGAGTGCGCCAAAGTATCAGTTGCCATTTTTCAGCCCCGCTTTAGAAATCTCGTCGAAATGCTGGTTTTCCAGTTTTTCAACTTCACGGACTGGTACGTAGTAGTCCACGTCCTCGTCAAAGCTCTTCACAATCCAGCTGATGATCACGCCAGCGAAGCCAACGATCGCCAGCCACCAGATGTGCCAGATCATGGCGAAGCCAAATACCGTCGCGAAGGCAGCAATAACAATGCCTGCACCGCTGTTTTTCGGCATGTGGATCTCTTCGTAATGCTCAGGTTGCTTGTACGCTTCGCCTTTTTCTTTCATTTCCCAGAATGCGTCACGCTCATGAATCTGCGGCACAATGGCAAAGTTATAGAACGGAGGCGGAGAAGACGTTGCCCACTCCAGCGTACGACCACCCCACGGGTCACCGGTCAGGTCACGGTTCTGCTCGCGGTCGCGAATAGAAACGTAGAACTGAATCAGCTGACACGCGATACCGCAAGCAATCAGCACCGCACCACAGGCTGCGATAACCAGCATTGGGTGGAATTGCGGATCGATCTGCTGGCTCAGGCGACGGGTCATGCCCATGAAGCCCAGCACATACAGCGGCATAAATGCGACGAAGAAGCCGATAATCCAGAGCCAGAATGCGCGTTTGCCCCAGGTTTCATTCAGCGTGTAGCCAAACGCTTTAGGCCACCAGTACGTCACACCTGCGAAGCAGCCGAAGACGACGCCGCCGATGATCACGTTATGGAAGTGCGCAATCAGGAACAGACTGTTGTGCAGAACAAAGTCAGCACCTGGTACAGCCAGCAGTACGCCGGTCATCCCACCTACGGAGAAGGTGACGATGAAGCCAATGGTCCACAGCATTGCTGAGTGGAACACGATACGGCCCTGATACATGGTGAACAGCCAGTTGAAAATCTTCACCCCTGTTGGGATGGCGATAATCATCGTGGTGATACCGAAGAAGGCGTTAACGTTCGCGCCCGCACCCATCGTGAAGAAGTGGTGCAGCCAAACAATGAACGACAGGACGGTAATACACACGGTTGCCCACACCAGCGAGGTGTAACCAAACAGGCGCTTACGCGAGAAGGTCGCTGCGATTTCGGAGAACACACCGAAGACCGGCAGAACCAGGATGTACACTTCAGGGTGACCCCATGCCCAAATCAGGTTGATGTACATCATCATGTTGCCGCCCATATCATTGGTGAAGAAATGGGTGCCCAGATAGCGATCCAGGGTTAGCAACGCGACAGTGACAGTCAGAATTGGGAATGATGCGATAATCAGGATGTTGGCGCACAGAGATGCCCAAGTAAATACCGGCATCTTGAACATCGTCATGCCAGGGGCACGCATCTTGATAATGGTCACAAAGAAGTTAATACCGGTCAGGGTCGTACCGATACCGGAGAGCTGAATCGCCCATATCCAGTAATCGACGCCAACGCCTGGACTGTATTCAATTCCCGAAAGCGGCGGATAGGCCAGCCAACCCGTCTGCGCGAATTCACCGACGCCCAGAGACAAGTTAACCAGGATTACGCCGACAACCGTGAACCAGAAGCTCAGGTTGTTCAGGAACGGATACGCAACGTCACGTGCGCCAATCTGCAGCGGAACGACAACGTTCATCAGACCGATAACCAGCGGCATCGCCACGAAGAAGATCATAATCACGCCATGCGCGGTAAAGATCTGGTCGTAGTGGTGCGGTGGCAAGAAGCCCGCTTCACCCGCAGAGGCAAGCACCTGCTGGCTACGCATCATGATTGCATCGGCAAAGCCACGAATTAACATGACGATACCGACGATGCAGTACATGATGCCGAGTTTTTTGTGGTCAACCGAGGTCAGCCACTCATTCCATAGGTAGCTCCACTTACCAAAGTAAGTGATCAGGCCCAGTAAGGCCGCGCCGCCAATGATAATTGCAGCGATCGTAACCACGATAATAGGCTCATGGTACGGCACCGCATCCAGTGTCAATTTTCCGAACATTTTCTTCCTCGGCCCCTTAGTGAGAGGTTTCCGCGTGGCTCATGTCCATGCCTTCCATTCCTTCGTGCGAGCTGTGCTCACCTTCGGGTTGGGTCACGTTCATGCTCTTGCCGTGGTCCATAAATTTGCCAATAACGTCTTTGAACAAATCTGGTTTCACGTTAGAGAAGTACTCCACCTTGTTGTATTCGCTAGGTGTTGCCACTTTATCGAATGCCGCCATGTCAGACATGGTGTTGGTAGACTGCTTCGCTTTTTCAACCCACTGGTCGAAAGCGGCACGGTCCGGCGTAGCGATAGCTTTGAACTTCATACCTGAGAAGCCCGGGCCACTATAGCTGGCGGAGATACCATCGTAGGTGCCTGCTTCATTCGCGATCAGATGCAAATTAGTCTGCATGCCGGCCATCGCGTAAATCTGGCTGCCCAGACGCGGAATAAAGAAGGAGTTCATCACGGAGTTAGACGTCACTTTGAACTGAACCGGAGTGTTCGCCGGGAAGGCGATTTCATTCACGGTAGCAATACCCTGTTCCGGATAGATGAAGAACCATTTCCAGTCCATGGAGACCACTTCAATGGTAATCGGTTTTTCATCGTGAACCAGAGGTTTGCTCGGCTCAAGCGCGTGAGTGGTTTTCCAGGTCAGTACGGCCAGGAACAGGATGATCA
>Ga0302347_1000298_pt1 | contig 87721 bp, 82 predicted proteins | sample PhyWR1_FD_202178 | JGI IMG/M metagenome (GOLD analysis project Ga0302347, IMG submission 202178) | Leaf surface microbial communities from wheat plants in UC Gill Tract Community Farm, Albany, California, United States - DLSL W.R1 (v2)... | ecosystem: Host-associated > Plants > Phyllosphere >... | reverse complement strand
GAGCGGGTGCTGTGTTCTATAAATCTCTTGGATATCTGTAGGAGCGAGCTTGAATTGCGTACCCTCGTAGCAGTTGACGAGCTTTGCGAGGCTACGTCCGGGCGCGCAGCGGCCGTAAAAAGAGCCTGATCAAAAGATCGCGAGACAAGCTCGCTCCTACAGTTTTCATCGTGCACGCCCGTTCTGATTGTGCCCATTGATGGCGCACCCGCCGCGCACCAAAAGCAGCCGCGCATGATCGATGCTGATGCATCCGCATGCGTATTTTTATGAAATTTTCTTCATTTTTAGTGGTTTTGACAGGCTGGCACAGCCCTTGCTCCAGGCCCTTGCAGGCACAGATATTTTCTTTCGCTTCAAAGGACTGATCATGCAAGAGCAAGCAATGGTTGTGAGCCGCCGCAAGGTGCTGAACTGGATCGGTGTGACAGCGGGTGCCGCTGCGATGTATCAGGCAATGAGCGCCTTGAGCTTTGCCGCAGAATCCACCTACGAGCGCAATTTTGCCTTGAGCGGCGCGCCCAAGGGCACCCGAGTATTGATTCTCGGTGCAGGGCTGGCGGGCATGACTGCCGCTTACGAACTGCGTAAGGCCGGGTACCAGGTCAAGGTCCTGGAGTTCAACGCCAAGCCGGGCGGGCGTTGCTGGACGTTGCGCGGTGGTGACCGCTTTACCGAGTTGGGTGGTGCGACCCAGCAGTGCGAGTTTGATAAGGGCTTGTACCTCAATCCCGGGCCGTGGCGTATCCCTTACCATCACCATGCAGTGCTCGATTACTGCCATAAGTTCGGTGTCGCGCTGGAGCCCTTTATTCAGGTCAATTACAACGCCATGGTGCATTCCACCAAGGCGTTTGGTGGCAAGCCGCAGCGTTATCGCGAGGTGCAGGCCGACTTTCAGGGGCATGTTGCCGAACTGCTGAGCAAGGCCGTCAACCAGCACGGCCTGGACCAGGCCCTGACCCGCGAGGACCGCGAACGCTTGCTGGAAGTGATGCGCAAGTGGGGCGCGCTGGATGCCAACAACGCCTACAAGAAATCCCTGGAAACCAGTTTGCGCCGGGGTTTTGCTGTGGATGACGGCGGCGGTCTGATGCCCGAGGCCGTGCCGTCCGAACCCATTGACTGCAAGGCGCTACTCGATTCCAACCTCTGGCAAAGCATCGCCAGCGGCCAGGAGTACGAATTCCAGAGCAGCATTTTCCAGCCGGTGGGCGGCATGGACATGATTGCCCAGGCCTTTCAGAAACAGGTGAATGACCTGATTCATTACAACGCCAAGGTCACGCGCATCCAGCAAGATGCCAACGGCGTGACCGTGACCTATCAAAACAGTGATGGCAGCGGCGGGGCACAGCAGGAGCAGGCGGACTGGTGCGTGTGCACCTTGCCGCTGTCGATCCTTGGGCAACTGCCCATCGATGTCAGCGCGCCAATGATGAGCGCCATTCGCGCCGTGCCTTACGAGTCTTCGGTGAAGGTCGGCTTGCAGTTCAAGCGGCGTTTCTGGGAGCAGGACGAGCATATCTACGGCGGCATTACCTACACCGACACGCCCGTCAGCAAGATCAGCTACCCGAGCACCGACTATGGCAAGCAAGGCAAGGGCGTGCTGCTAGGGGCGTATATCTGGGGCCCGAATGCCTACGAATTTACCGCCATGAGCCCGCAAATGCGCGTGCAAAAGGCTGTGGAGTTTGGCGCGCAGATTCACCCGCAATACCCCGGCGAATTCGAAAACGGCATTGCCGTTGGCTGGCACCGTGTGCCCTGGACTAACGGCTGCTACGGCTTATGGACGCCCGAGACGCGCCAGCAGCACTACAAAAACCTGTGCCAGATCGACGGCCGCATTGTGCTCGCGGGGGAGCATGCCTCTTACATTCCAGCCTGGATGGAGGGCGCTATTTTGTCGTCGCACGATGCGATCAAGCGCCTGCATACCCACATCATCGCCAGCACTAAAACCGCCTGACAGGGAGTTAGCCATGCGTACGATTATGTCCACCGCTGTGTTGTGGGGCCTGATGGGCAGCGCGACGGCGTTTGCCGCTGACGCCCCGATCCTGTCCACCTCCGGCAAATTCGAAGAACAGACCGGCGAAGCCCTGTTCAACCAAGTCTGCCAAGGCTGCCACATGGCCCAAGGCCAGGGGGCTCACGGTGCCGGGGCTTACCCGGCGCTGTCGACCAACCCCAAGCTCGGCGCCAAGGTGTATCCGGTGTACATGGTGGCCTCCGGGCAAGGCGGTATGCCGGGCTTCAAAAAGTATATGGATGACCAGCAGATTGCTGCGGTGGTCAACTATGTCCGCACACATTTTGGTAATCAATACCCCGATACGGTCACGGCCGAAGAGGTTAGGGTTCTTACCCAGCGCTGAAAGTCTCCATGGATTACGTTTTTTCATCCCTAAAGGAATAAACAATGTCGAAGACCATCATCACCACCGTCCTGCTGACCTCTTTGTTGGGCGGCCTCATGGCCACGCAGGTTAACGCTGCTGAAGTGATCCGGCACAAGCTGCCAAACTCTGATTTCCCGATCTCCCTGGCCGTGGAAATTCCGCCAGGGGCCACCGTGGTTAACCTCAGTGGTGTGGTGCCGCCAATTGCCGACAGCAAGGCCGATCCCAAGACACTGGCCGCTTATGGCGACACCGAAGTGCAGACCGTGAATGTGCTGAAGAACATTGAAGGCACGTTGAAAAGTCTCAATCTGACCATGGGCGATGTGGTGAAAATGCAGGTCTATCTGGTGGGCACGCCTGAAACCGGCAAGATGGATTTCGCCGGCTTTATGAAGGGCTACACCCAGTTCTTTGGCACGGCTGCCCAACCCAAGCTGCCAACCCGCTCAGCGTTCCAGGTGGCAGGTCTGGCCAACCCCAACTACCTGGTAGAAATCGAAGTGACGGCGGTTCGTCCATAACCTGATCTGTGCCTTAAACCCTGGTCAGCAAACACGCTGGCCAGGGTGGGTGGCCTTTAAACCTGGCCGCTGATAATCGCATCGGCAATGGTTGCGCAAAACCAGCGCAGCGCCGCTGAACTCTCACTGTTGGGGTTCCAGTGCAACGAGACATCGAACTCGGGCACCTGGAACGGCAAGTCCAGCATCTGCAACCCCCCGTCATGCACAAATAATCTGGCGATCTGCTCAGGCAGCACGGCCAGCAGGTCGGTGCCCGGAAGAATTTTCGGCAGCACGGAAAAATGCGGCACGTGCAGGTTGATCCGTCGCTCGACATTCATGCTCTTCAAGACGTCTTCAATGCTGCCGTGGCCGGAGGTACGGGTCACGGTGACGTGCCGTTCGGCGAGAAACTGTTGCAGATTGATGTGCTCGCGGATGCGCGGATGACTGGCGCTGAGCAAGCAGGTATAGCGCTCATGCATCAGCACCCGGTTGTGGGTGCCGGGCACCGGATGGCGGCAAATCGCGGCGTCGATCTTGGCGCTGGCCAGCCATTCACCCACCTGATCGACCTGCAGCGGTATGACTTCGACCTCCGCCTGCGGTGCCTCGCGGTTCAGGCGCGCCAGAATCAGCGATAAAAAGCCCATCTCACCCAGGTCCGAGAGCGCAATGCGAAAGCGTCGCTCAGTGGTTGCCGGGTCAAACTGGCGAGTGCTTTGCACGGCGCCCTCAATGCGTGTCAGGCAATCACGCAGCGTGGGGTAGAGCTGCTGCGCGACAAACGTCGGCTGGATGCCGTCACGGGTGCGACTGAACAATTTGTCATCGAACAGCTCGCGCAGGCGGGCCAGGCCATAGCTCACGGAAGGCTGGGTGACGAACAGACGTTCTGCGGCCAGGGTCACGCTGCGGGCTTCATACAGAGTGATGAAGGTGCGGATCAGGTTCAGGTCGATGTGGCTCATGGCGCCTCAAGTGGCTACAGCGATATAGATGGGGCTTATTTTTAATAGAGATAGTATCGATTTGATCAATCGACTGGCAGCTGCAAGAGTAACCCAAAGTCTAAAAACAGCTGCAAGGGTCCCTATGAAAACCGTTCACTCTGCCACTTACGACATACTGCGCGAGCAAGGCCTGACCACCATTTTTGGCAACCCCGGCTCCAATGAGCTGCCGTTTCTGAAGGGGTTCCCCGAAGATTTCAGCTACATCCTCGGCCTGCACGAAGGCGCCGTGGTCGGCATGGCTGACGGCTTTGCTCTGGCCACCGGCAAACCGACCTTCGTCAACCTGCACGCTGCGGCAGGCACCGGTAACGGCATGGGCGCGCTGACCAATGCCTGGTACTCCCACAGCCCGCTGGTGATTACCGCCGGGCAGCAAGTGCGTTCGATGATCGGTGTCGAAGCGATGCTGGCCAACGTCGATGCCGCGCAGTTGCCCAAGCCTCTGGTGAAGTGGAGCCACGAACCGGCCTCGGCGCAGGACGTGCCGCGCACCTTGAGCCAGGCCATTCACATGGCCAGCCTGGCGCCCCGTGGCCCGGTGTATGTGTCCATTCCGTATGACGATTGGGCCTGCGAAGCTCCGGCCGGGGTTGAGCACTTGGCCCGGCGCCAAGTGGCAAGCGCTGGTGTGCCGTCGCCTGCGCAGTTGCACGACTGGGCGCAGCGCCTGTCGAGCGCGCGCAACCCGGTGTTGGTGCTCGGCCCGGACGTAGATGGCAGTGGCAGCAACGCGCTGGCCGTGCAACTGGCGGAAAAGCTGCGCATGCCTGCCTGGGTGGCCCCTTCGGCATCGCGCTGCCCGTTCCCGACGCGTCATCCGTGTTTTCGCGGTGTGCTTCCCGCGGCGATTGCCGGGATCAGCCGTCAGTTGGCGGACCATGACGTGATTCTGGTGGTGGGCGCGCCGGTGTTTCGTTATCACCAGTTCGCCCCCGGTGACTACCTGCCAGCGGGCACGCAACTGCTGCACATCACCTGTGATCCGGGCGAGGCGGCGCGTGCGCCAATGGGCGATGCGCTGGTGGCGGATATTGCTCTGACCCTTGAAGCCCTGGTGGCCGAGGTTGCACCCGGCACGCGGGCAATGCCCCAGGCCTTGCCGCGCCCGCCAGCGGTGGTCGAGGAGGGTGGTTTGCTGCGCCCGGAAACAGTGTTTGACCTGATCGACCAACTGGCGCCCAAAGACACCATTTACGTCAAGGAGTCCACGTCAACCGTGGGGGCGTTCTGGCAGCGCGTCGAAATGCGCGAGCCGGGCAGTTACTTCTTTCCGGCTGCCGGTGGCCTGGGCTTTGGCTTGCCTGCGGCGGTCGGCGTGCAACTGGCCACGCCAGAGCGGCGGGTGGTCGGCATTATTGGTGACGGCTCGGCCAATTACGGCATTACGGCGCTGTGGACGGCGGCGCAATATGGCATCCCTGTGGTGTTCATCATCCTTAAAAACGGTACGTACGGTGCCTTGCGCTGGTTTGCCGATGTATTGAGCGTCAGCGATGCGCCGGGGCTGGATGTGCCGGGCCTGGACTTTTGCGCGATTGCCCAGGGGTACGGCGTACACGCCGTGCGCACCGACACCGCCGAGCAGTTTGCCGCGGCATTTGCTGAGGCCTTGGCGGGCCAGCGCCCGGTCTTGATCGAGGTGCCGACGCTCACCATCGAGCCTTAGCAGCCCACGTCAGGCCCGAGCCTTGTCTGGGGAAACGGGCCTGATACCGCACGACAACAACAATAAAAAAAGAGGTGGTTATGAATAAAACTTCCGTCAGTGAAGTGATCGACGCCGCACCGTTTAATCGCACGCACCTGCTGATACTGATGTGGGGCTGTTTCATCATGCTGTTCGATGGCTACGACATGGTGATCTATGGCTCGGTGGTGCCGCAGTTGATGCAGGACTGGCAATTGTCTGCGATCGAAGCCGGAACCCTGGGCAGTTGCGCGCTGTTCGGCATGCTGTTCGGCGGCACCTTGATTGCGCCCTTGGCCGACCGTTTTGGACGGCGCAAGCTGATCATCCTCACCACCTTGCTGGCCAGCCTGGCGGCGTTTCTCACCGGGCACGCCACCACGCCTTTCGAGCTGGGCGCCTGCCGTCTGGTGACGGGCCTGGCCTTAGGCGCGCTGGTGCCGAGTGCGATCAACCTGATCAGCGAGTTCGCCCCCGAAGGGCGGCGCAGCACCATGATTACCGTGATGTCGAGCTTCTACTCGGTGGGCGCGGTGCTGTCGGCCTTGCTGGCGATTGCGGTGATCCCGCAGTGGGGCTGGCAGGCGGTGTTTTACGTGGCCGTCCTGCCGGTGTTGGCGGTGCCATTTATGCTGCGTTACCTGCCTGAGTCGGCGGCGTTTCTGGCCCTCAAGGGGCGCCGTGGCGAGCTCGATCAACTGTTGGTCAAAGTCGACCCGGCGTATCGCCCCGGCACTGCGTTGAGCCTGCCGGTCAATGACAAACAGACCCGCGCTGCCCGTCTGCCGCAGCTATTCAGCAAAGGTCAGGCGCTGGCCACCTTGTTGCTGTGGGTAGCATTCGCCATGTGCATGCTGATGAGCTACGGGCTCAATACCTGGTTGCCCAAGCTTATGGCGCACGGTGGTTACCCCCTGGGTTCGAGCCTCGCGTTTCTGGTGACCCTCAACGTGGGTGCCACGGTGGGCGCACTGTTCGGCGGCTGGCTGGCGGACCGTCTGGGTGTGCAGCGCACTCTGGCGTTGTTTTTTGTTCTGGCGGCGCTGTCGTTGGCCGCCCTCGGCTTCAAGCCCGGCCCGATCCTGCTTAACCTGCTGTTGCTGATTGCCGGCGCAACCACCATCGGTACTCTGGCGGTGATTCATGCCTATGCTTCGATTTCTTATCCGGCGCATATCCGTTCTACCGGCGTGGGCTGGGCCGCCGGGATTGGCCGCCTCGGGGCCATTGCCGGGCCGATGCTCGGTGGCAGCCTGTTGGCGCTGGACTTGCCCTTCCAGCAGAACTTTTTGGCGTTCGCGTTGCCCGGAGTAATAGGTGCTTTGGCCATCGTGTGCATTCACGTACGCCCCACGTCTTCCATTACCCAAGCCTCTGAATCTGTTTAAAAGGAGCATGACATGACCCATTACAGCGATTTTCATCTGCAACCGATTGCCGGAGAGTGGCGTAAAGGCACGGGCGGCAAACACCTGCGGGTGACTAACCCGTTCGACGATTCGCTGCTGCTGGAAATCCCTCAGGCTAACCGGGCCGACCTCGACGCTGCCTATCGCAAGGCCGCCGAGGTGCAGCCGCAATGGGCTGCGCTTGGTCCTTCGGCGCGAGCGGCGGTGTTGCATGAGGTGGTGGCGGTGTTTGACCGGCGCCGCGACGAAATCATCGACTGGCTCATCCGCGAGTCAGGCAGTACCCGGCTCAAGGCGCAACTGGAATGGGGCGCGGCACGGGCCATTGCGCTGGAGTCAGCATCCTTCCCGGCGCGGGTTCACGGGCGCATCGTCGAGTCCAACGTACCGGGTAAAGAGAGCCGGGTGTATCGCAGCGCGCTTGGCGTGGTCGGCGTTATCAGTCCGTGGAACTTCCCGCTGCACTTGACCCAGCGCTCCATTGCCCCGGCGCTGGCGCTGGGCAACGCTGTGGTCATCAAACCGGCCAGCGATACCCCGGTGTGTGGCGGTTTGCTGCTGGCGCGCATCTTTGAAGAGGCCGGATTGCCGGCTGGCGTATTGAGTGTGGTGGTGGGTGCGGGCAGTGAAATTGGCGATGCGTTTGTCGAGCACCCGGTGCCGTCGCTCATTACCTTTACCGGCTCGACCCCCGTCGGTCGCGGTATTGGCGCAATCGCCAGCGGCGGCGAACACCTCAAGCACGTCGCGTTGGAGTTGGGCGGCAACAGCCCGTTTGTCGTGCTGGAAGACGCTGACCTGGAGCAGGCGGTAAATGCTGCGGTGTTTGGTAAATTCCTGCACCAGGGGCAGATCTGCATGGCGATCAACCGCATCATCATCGACGAGCGTTTGTATTCGGCCTTTGCCGAGCGTTTTGTAGAGCGGGTCAAAGGGCTCAAGGTGGGCGATCCGAACTTGCAAGACACCGTGATCGGCCCGGTCATCAACGCCAAGCAGTTGCAGGGCCTGCATGAAAAGATCGAACTGGCCCGCACTGAAGGGGCCCGGCCGCTGTTTGAGGGCGGCAGTCACGGCAACCTGTTGGCGCCCCATGTCTACGGCGAAGTCACCGTTGACATGGACCTGGCTCGGAATGAGATTTTCGGCCCGCTGGTGGGGCTGATCCGTGCCCGCGACGAAGCCCATGCCCTGGAATTGGCCAACGCCACCGAATTCGGCCTTTCCAGCGCCGTCTTCAGTACCAACCTGGAACGCGCCGTCACCTTTGCCCGCAAAGTGAGGGCAGGTATGACCCACGTCAACGACATCCCGGTCAACGACGAAGCCAACGCACCTTTTGGCGGTGAAAAGAACTCAGGGCTTGGCCGTTTCAATGGTGACTGGGCGATTGACGAATTCACCCGTGACCACTGGATCAGCGTGCAACACACGCCACGGCACTACCCGTTTTAAAAGCCAGCGTCCTTGTCTCGCAATCTTTTAAGGTCAAGAGATCGCGAGGCAAGCTCGCTCCTACAGAACCCGTAGTCGCTGCCGAGGCACGAAGGCTGCGATAAATCCCAAGGTCAAGCTCGCTCCTACAGTGGGAATGGGGGGATTCAAAACTTCATCGCCGGATACGATTCTTCTGCCAACTGAAGTCACTGTGAAACGTGCCGGTATCTCCCCGTAAAACATACAAAGTGGCCCTGTAGGCAGACGACAGGCGTGAGCATTGCAAGCTGCGGACTTTTCGGTAAGCCCAGACCCAGCCGTGTGAGGAAGTGGCGTTCATCTTGGCAATCCTGAGTCGATAAGAACCTCATTGGACTCAGTTTAGAACTCAAGTTCCCTTGCCATGACAAACGTCATACCAATCGTCGGTTGCCTCATAAAACAGGCGTAAAACCGCAGTCTGGCAAGCTCGCCTCGAGTTTTGCTAGTCTGTGTGGTAATCGCAAAGGGAGTACAGACAGCATGGAACTGAAATCACCGGACAAAAATATTCGAATTGTCGGCTTGGCAGGGATCGTCGCGGGGCTGGGAATGATAGTGGCCGGTCATGCCAGTTTCGGCACCACGCTTCTGGGCGGCGGGCTGCTGTTTCTGGCACTGCCTCTGTTCAGGACAGCGGGCAAAAAATAGGTTTTTTGCCCGCTGCAGTAGGCGCTCAAGATCAGGCCGTGACCAGTCAACGTGCGCGGAACCAGCCAATCAGTACGGCACCGATCAGCAGGAAACCCAGGTAGCCGAACAGCGGGTACACCTGACCTACCAGGCTGATAAACCCGACCAGACTACCGACAAAGGCAATTGCGCCGGCGGCGACGGAGCCGAGGCGGAACTTGTGGGTGCCGACCGGCAGCACGCGCGCGCAAAAGGAATACAGCGTGCCTACGGCCGTGTTGAGGATCATGCAAAAAATGATCACGGCCATGAGCAGCTCCAGAATAGGCGAGGCTTCAGTCGCAATCGAGAGCATCGGCATCGGCAAGTCCGCCACGCTGTCCAGGCGTGAAAGCAGCCCCAGACTCATGACCAGCATCAGCAAACCCAACAATGCACCGCCGATGATGCCGCCCATCATGGCCTGCTTCTCGGTTTTTGCGGCGCCACCCATGATCGCCAAAATGGGCACTCCGGCAACAATGTTGTAGGACACGTACAGCAAGGCGCCCAGTAACCAATGATTCGCTCCGGCCTCCTGCTCGCTGGCCAACTGGTTGAGCTCCGGGAAACTCAGGTCGCGAGTGGCGACTCCGTACAGTGCTACTCCTACTGCGGTAAGAATCAGAAAAGGAGTTGCTGCACTAATGACGCCAATGACTTTGTGCACATCCAGGCACACAACGGCCACGACGATTACGGTCACGATAATGCTGCCCAGAATCGCCGGTATGTCGAACTGCTGCTCCAACAGCGCGCCACCGCCCGCCAGCATCACCACAGTCACCGCAAACATGAAAAAGGTAATCATCAGGTCGACAAAAGTCCCAAGAAAGCGCCCGCACAGGTTATAGACCACGTCTTTGTGCGACGTGGCCTGTAATCGGCTGCCCATGCCGGCAAGTGCCATCCCGAGAAACGTAAAGAACGCGGCGCTGATCACTGCGCCCACCAGTCCCCAGACGCCGAAGCTGACGAACATCAACATCAGCTCCCGGCCTGAAGCAAATCCAGCACCGACTATCACGCCTACAAACGCTCCGGCGATTTTTAGACTTTCTTTCATGACGACTTCCCTCGATTTATTGTTTTTATGCTGGTAGCAGGCGGTGGTACTGACCTGCGGGATAGCGCATTGACAGTCGATGCCCTGGATTAACTGGCGCCTAGCCAGGCCTGAACTTCGACCTCGACATCGACCCCCAGCGCAAGCTGGGCGCCGACGGTGGAGCGCACCGGGAAGCCGTTAGGGAAATGACGCTTGTAGACCTCATTGAAACCGGTGAAGTGCTGCATGTCCGATAGCCACACCGTGGCCTTTACGACCTGATCAAAGCCCACGCCGCACTCGGCCAGTGTCTCGCTGATGCGGGTCATCACCGCTTCGGTTTGTACGCTGATATCACCGCGTACTACTTCACCCTGCGCATTCATGGGCACTTGCCCGGACAGAAACAGGAAGTCACCCACGCGTATCGCCCTGGAGAAAGGGAAGGGCAGATGGCTGGGGTAGCGCTTGATCGTGTCAGACATAAGAGGACCTCTGGGTCAGGGGGATTAACGCAAACGTGCGGGGGCCAGGCGTTGTGGATCGACACCATGGCTGCGCAATTCTTCGGGCAGGGCTTGATGGAGCAGTTGGGCGCAGGCCAGTTGTGAAACCCCGGCTGCCGACTGAATGCCATAACCGCCCTGAGCCGCCAGCCAATAGAAACCGTCCCGGTGGTTGTCCCAGCCGACGACGAGGTCTCCATCACTGACGAACGAACGCAGGCCTGCCCAGCTGTGACGTGGGCGGCGAATACTCAGCGTGGTGGCGTTTTCGATGTGGTAAATGCCGGTGGCAATGTCCAGTTCTTCCGGCATCACATCGTGTGCGGCAACGGGGTCGGCGTTGGCAGGTGAGTCCAGTAACTGGCCAGCATCCGGTTTGAAGTAGAAACTTTCGTCAATACCGATGACGGCGGGCCATTGCGAGAAATCCATGCCTTTGGGGCCGTCGAATGTGAAGGCAGTGCGCCGACAGGGTTGTAACCCAATGGGCGCTACGGCGCATTGTTGAGCTACCTGATCGGCCCAGGCGCCTGCAGCGTTCACCAGATTGTGTGCGCGTAACGCGCGGCCGTCCTTCAACAGCAGATGCCAGACAGCACCCTGACGGCTTGCAGTGCTTAGCTCAGCGTCACACTGCAACACCCCTCCGGCCTGGCGCATGGCCCGCAGAAAGCCTTGATGTAGAGCGTTTACATCCAGATCACGTGCCGCTGTTTCAAGCATGGCGCCTGCAGTGACCCGCGGGTGCAGGCAAGGCACCAGTGCCAGCGCACGTTCGGCATCGATCAATGACACATTGTCAGAGTGGGCTCGACTCGCTTCGAATGTCTGCTTGAGCAATGCCCGCTGTTCATGATTCGCGACGTACAAACAGCCCCGTGGTTCCAGCAGCGCATGCTCGGTGAAGCCTGTCGGTGGTTGCTCGTAAAAAGCCCGGCTGGCACGGGTCAATGCCTGGATTTGTGGAGTGCCGTAGGCCTCCATAAACATCGCCGCCGAGCGACCGGTCGAGTGGTATCCGGGTTGGGGTTCGCGCTCAAGCACTGCAACACTGGCATGTGCAGACAATCGCCAGGCTAGCGAGGCTCCGGCTATGCCGCCGCCGATGATGACGTAGTCAAAACATTCGTTGTCGTGCATGCCTGGATCTCCCGTTTGAAAGTGCCCTGTGATGCAGGGTTCTAAATTCTCATATAAGAGAAATGTAGGATATGAGAATTTAGCAGTCAAGCCTTCTGGGTGAGGTAATATCCAGACTCGCGCCTGGAACCAGTCCCAGACGCCTTCATTTGCCCGACAGAGAGCCTGCATGAGTTCCGATCGAGACCCTTCCTCCTCGAGCGCCACAGCCCATTTCCTGATTGACCGTACCCAGGTGGGTGCACGTCTGCGGGCGATTCGCAAAAATCAAAAATTGACCCTTAAACAACTCTCCGAGCGTTCCGGCGTCGCACTCTCGACCTTGTCGAAAATGGAATTGGCGCAAGTGTCGGTGAGTTATGAAAAATTGGCGGCTGCTGCGCGGGCGCTGAGCACGGACATCGCCCAATTGTTCAGCCTGCCCCGAGAGCACAATGACCTGTTGCAACCCACCGTGGTCAGCTCACCTCTCGATAACACGGCGGGGTACAGCACCGGCAATTACGATTACCACCCGATGGCGGGGGACTTTCCGGGGCGCCGCATGGAGCCCATGTACGTCAGGGTATTTGCCCGCGAATTGAGCCAGTTTGACGATTACATTCGCCATGCCGGTCAAGAGTTTGCTTTAGTCCTTGCCGGAAGGGTGCGCATCCAGTTCGAAACGGGCGAGTCGATCAGCATCGGTGTCCGTGAAACAGCCTATTTCAATAGCGGGGTTGGGCATATCTACCTGTCTGAAAGTGAAGACGAGGCAGATGCGCAAGTGATGGTGGTGATGTCCGAGTAGCAATTGCGAAGCCAGAGCTTGCGATGGCACCGTTAAACGGATCACACAAAGCGCAACGCACGCCGCGTACTATGGCGCCCGGGTCGTGATCTTCTGGAGAGCTGAAATGCTGTTTGTTGTTATGCTCGGGGGCAAGCATCCCCGAGCCAAAATCGAAGTTCATGACGTGGTTTTTGCCATCGCCGACAGCCTGGAAGCAACCTACCCGCAACTGCGTCAGGGCTGGTTTGGCAACCCGGCAGGTTTGCACATCGACGCCTGGATGCGGGTTGACGGCGTAGATGGCTGGAAGGTTGAGCTGAGCCCGCTGGCACCGCTACCAGGTTCTCCGCGTTTGTATTTCATCAACCTGGGTGGCTACGAGGCGAATACTTTTGGTGAGGCCCATCATTACCTGCTGGTGGTTGCCCAGGACAAGAACCATGCCAAATCCAGGGCCAGACAGCACATGCTCAAGCATTGGCAACAGGCCCACACCGACGCGCTGCTGGATGTGGATGATTGCTTGCCGATTGATCAGGTGAGCGGGCGCTACATTCATCTGGTTGAGGGCGAGCACCGGGGTGTGATTCAGCACAACGACTACATCGTTATTTAGTGTGTATCAGCAACAGCCGCAGCTCCTGCAGGCAATTGTTCAATCACCGCTTACTGCACAACAGGCGTTTGCCCTTGGTCATGCAACAAGAACTTTATTGTCGAATCGAGTTCGTCCGGCGCGCTTTCCACCGGCTGTGGCGTCGCTTTCACTGAGGCGGTGTTGTTCAGCGCCTGGCCGTCTGATTTGAAGGGGGAGGTGACGAGGGGCGGGTGGGAAGGCATGCCGGTTTTTTGCGGTACGCGATTGTATGAGTACTCGATGATGCAGTTTTCTTTCTGGACGCCCTCGGGTATGTCGCGGCAAGCCTGCGCGCTGTTGTTTTTGTAGCATTTGGCGCGGTCGGCCTCTACCAGCCGGTTCTGGCAGCTACTCACCGACAGCACGGCCTGCACCACCTTGGCCCAGTCAGCACCCGGCGCAACATGCGGGTCGGCGTGTGCGGCACTGGCCATCAATAAAAAGCTGACGCTCAAGGTTTTTAATGACGAGGTCGAGTTAAACATCCGGGCAGTCCATGGCGAGGGATGCGCGTATGTAACAGGGTTTTTTGAGCTGCCGCAATGCGTCTTGGATGCTGATTTGCTAGGGTGACCAACGGACTCATTTAAGGAATGACGTGATGAAAAAGGAAGTGATGGCGCCCCTCGTGGCGCTTGTGTTGCCGTTGCTCTTGAGTGCATGCAGCCAGCATGTGCCCTCGGTCAGCACCTCGGCCCCTGAAGCAACGGGTGCGGCCCGGCAGTTTGTCGCCCGTGGCAACGAGCCGTTTTGGACCCTCAAGGTCAATGGCGACATCCTGGCCTGGATTACCCCGGATCATTTAGAGGGTCGGCAATTGCATGCCGACAAGGTGGTGTCGGGGGATCGCACGACCTACACCGGCACCGATCAGGGCAAGGCGTTCAGCCTGGTGATCGAGCCAAAACCCTGCACCGACTCGATGTCGGGTGAGACGTTCACCCACACGTCTACCTGGATTTATGCCGGAGAACGCAACAGCGGTTGTGCTGGCGAAGGCAACTGATTCAGGGGGGAACGCACTCGCTGTGTATCACACTGTGTACCAACCCCACGCTGATACACCCGCAGGTTGTTAACGGTCGAACGCGACACAGACCAGATACACGCCTGGCTTTAAATCTGTCTACCCGATAGCGCAAGTGATCACTCACCTGAACTTGCGCTACGGACATATTCAGTCAAGCCAGGAGATATAACAATGAAGCGCCATTACGCCGCTCTCGCCGCCACCCTCGCTCTGTCCCTCGGTGCCTTTGCCGGTGCTGCCCACGCTGATGATGCCAAACCCCAAGAGAAATGCTTCGGCGTGTCGCTGGCCGGTGCCAATGATTGTGCCGCGGGTAAAGGCACCTCGTGCGCCGGTACTGCCACAGCTGACTATCAGGGCAACGCCTGGATCCTGGTGGACAAAGGCACCTGCACCCAGATCAAAACCCCTAAAGGCTACGGCAGCCTGACGGAAAAACCGTGATTGCCGCGGCCCCGGCGGTGCTCAAGCGGTTATTGCCTGAGGCATTGCTGTTGATGGTGGCCCGTGTCGGTATCGCCTCGGTGTTCTTCATCTCGGGCCGTACCAAAGTCACCGGTTTTCTGGAACTCAAACAGTCGACTTACACCTTGTTTCGCTCGGAATACGCCTTGCCTGTGATCCCCCCGGAATGGGCGGCGCACCTGGCGGCATACGCCGAGCATGCGTTCCCGCTGTTGCTGGTGCTGGGCCTGATGACCCGCCTGTCTGCTGCTGCACTGTTGGGCATGACCCTGGTGATTGAGGTGTTTGTCTACCCCGACGCCTGGCCGACGCACCTGACCTGGGCGGGGTTGTTGTTACCGCTGTTGGCCTGCGGTGGCGGGGCCTGGTCGCTGGACAACGTGTTGCGCCGTCGGCGTGTGTGAACCCTTTAACAATAATGTTGTGGAGTGTCTTTATGCGTGTTCTGTCTTCTCTGGTCATCGCCATGGCGCTGACGGCGCCCATGCTGGCTTCGGCGGCTGAAAAGCCGCAGACGTTGCCCGGCACCGGCAAAAACGTGGTGATTGTGCCTGGCTCGTTTGTCGACGGCTCCGGCTGGCGAGTGGTGCACGACATCCTGTCCCACCAGGGCTACAAGGTCACCGTGGTGCACCAGGGCCATGAAAGCCTCGCGGCAGACGTAGCCGAAGCCCGTGAAGTGCTGGAGCAACAGGTCGGCCCGGTGGTGCTGGTAGGTCACAGTTCCGGCGGCGGGGTGATCTCGATTGCCGGGGACCGGGGCAAGGTCAGGGCGTTGGTCTACGTTTCGGCCTTGCAGCCGGAAGTGGGCGAGAACATGTCCCAGTTGTTGAACTCCATGCCTGCGCCAAGCAATGACATCAAGCAGAGCCGCGACGGCCATCTGTTTGTGGACCGCAGCAAGTTCCATGATGATTTTGCCGCTGACCTGACCACCAATCGCACCGACTTTATGGCGGCCTCGCAAGTCCCGGCCACCACCGCATTGTTCGGCGGCACCGTGTGGGACGCCGCCTGGCACAAGAAGCCGACCTACGCGGTGCTCTCTACCGAAGACCGGGCCTTGAGCCCCGATTTGCAGCGCTGGATGTACAAGCGCGCCGGTTCCAAAGTCACTGAACTAAAAGGCAGCCACTCCGTGTACATTTCCCAGCCCGAAGCGGTGGCCAAAGTGATCGAAGACGCTGCATCAGTTATTAACTAACCCAAAACACCAAAAAACACCCTGGAGACACCCCCATGAGCACTTCTTTGAAATCCCGCGTCAGCCTTGCCACTGCTGCTGCCCTGATCGCTATGGCATCCGCATCTTTTGCTACGGCCGCCAGCGCTGCCGACCAGCAGGAGAAACCTGGCCGCTGCTACGGCGTCAACAGCTGTAAAGGCGAAAGCCAGTGCGCCACGTCGAAAAACGATTGTAAAGGCCTCAATAGCTGCAAAGGCCAGGGCGTTGTGGTGAAAACCCCGTCCGAGTGCCTGAAACTGGGCGGCACCACCACCGAAGCCAAGTAACCTGCCCGGTGTAGGAGCGAGTTTGTCGCGCGTTTTTTTAAAGATCAAAAGATCGCGAGACAAGCTTGCTCCTGCGGCAATGCAGTTCACTTAAGAGCAATGCTACCCAAGGGTGGGAGCGGGCTTGCTCGCGATGCTTTTCAGAGCGCCTCATTTATTCGGCAAAAACGCGTCATCGTTAACGACCATCGCGAGCAAGCCCGCTCCCACAGAGGCCGATATCGCTTAAGTGAACAGCATTGCGTTCCTGTAGGGGATGCGTTCAACGACCTATCGATGCACTGGAGCACATCACATGGCGACATCCAATCCACGTTTCTCGGGCTATGGCCTGGGGTTGCGCAAGGAGCATTACAGCGACTTTCTTGAAACCTCGGTCGCCGTGGATTTCGTCGAAGTGATCTCCGAGAATTTTATGGTTGCAGGCGGCCAGCCACTGCACATCCTGCGCCAGATCCGTGAGCGGCACCCGGTGGCGCTGCACGGCGTGTCCATGTCCATCGGCACCGCCGAAGGGCTGGACCCTGATTACCTCAAGCGCCTCAAGTCGCTGGTAGACGCCATTGAACCGCTGTTTGTGTCCGACCATTTGAGTTGGTCGCGCACCGGCGGCTTCAACTCCCACGATTTACTGCCGCTGCCTTACACCGAAGAGGCACTGAACCTGGTCTGCGCCAATATCCATCAGGCACAGGAGGCCTTGGGCCGCACTATGCTGTTTGAAAATCCGTCGAGCTATCTGGCCTTTGCAGGCGCGTCCATGAGCGAGTGGGAATTCATTGCCGAGATGTCCAGGCGTACCGGCTGCGAGCTGCTGCTGGACGTCAATAATGTGTTTGTCAGCGCCAGCAACCACGGCTTTGATGCACTGGCGTTTCTCGACGGCATACCGGCCGAGCGCGTGCGTCAGGTGCACCTCGCGGGCCACAGCCAGGGCCCCAGCCTGTTGATTGACAGCCATGACAGCCCGGTGTGCAGCGGCGTCTGGCACTTGTACGCCAAGGCCATTGAGCGGCTGGGCCCGGTGGCCACCATGATCGAGCGTGATGATGAGATTCCACCTTTGTCCGAACTGCTCGATGAACTCGCCATCGCCCGGGCATTGGGCGCCAGCGCGGCCAAACAGCGTGCGCAGGTGCGAGCATGAACCTGGCCCGTTTGCAGCAGGAATTCCAGAACTGGCTGGTGAACGCTTCGGATGAATCCGCCGCGCTTCTGGGCAATCATGTTGCCGGTCTGGCGGTGTACCAGAACAACTACCGGGCGCAATTGGTAGGTTGCCTGGAAGGGGCGTTTCCCAACCTGCGCCAATGGCTGGGGGATGAAGCCTTTTTGGCCGCGTGCATCACCCATATCGACCGCCATCCGCCGCATGCCTGGACCCTTGATGTTTACCCGGCAGGCTTGCAAAAAACCTTATATGAAGTCTTCCCTGACAACCCGGACGTACACGAACTGGCGTGGATCGAATGGTCACTGAACGAGGCGTTTGTCGCCGCCGACGCTGCGCCCCTGCGCATGGAGGCGCTGGCTTCGGTGGACTGGGACACGGCGCGCCTGCAATTGGCGCCGTCGCTGCGCAGCCACGCGTTGACCACCAATGCCGAAGCCATCTGGTCGGCCTTGTGGCAGCAAACCCCGCCGCCCGAAGCCGCGATGCTGGCCGAGGCGGGCGGGTTGCTGGTGTGGCGTCGCCAATACACCTCGCGCCTGCGCCAGGTCGACGCGCTGGAACTGCACGCGCTGCAGCACCTGCAACACGACGGCAGCTTTGCCGGGTTGTGCGAGTTTTTAGTCGAACGTCTGGGCGAAGAAGAGGGGATAGGCCGGGCCGGTGAAATGCTGGCTGGCTGGATTGGCAGTGAATTAATCGTCGGGGTTACCGACCACTAGCACTCAACGCCTCGGCGAATTGTTGCGGGGTAGGGCTTTCGGGCCAACTCGCAATGGTGTCCGGCAGGCTCAGCCAGGGTTGCTTGTGCTTGACCCAAATGTGCGCGACGGGCTGTAACGCAGGGCTGTTGTCCAGCGTGCCCACGCGCAACACCCGTAAACCGGGCGCAGCACTGGTGGTGTTGAAGAGGCGAGTGTGGCACTGGCTGCACACGACGTGATCAGCGTGCTGGCTGTTGGTGTCATACGCGTAATGCGTCACCGGGCCGACCAGCGACAGGGCATCTGCTGGCACCAGCGCGTGCAGGGCAAAACTGCTGCCGCTCCAGGTTTGGCAATGCTGACAATGGCAGGCATACACCGCCAGCGCAGCGTCGGTGTCGAGGGTGTAGTTCACGGCCGAGCAGCGGCATTTTCCAGTGAGTGTCATGGGTAAGGTTCCTCTTGGATGTCTGTAGGATATTCTTCGCAAGTCTGAGCGAGTACCTCCTCAAAAAACATTCGCCAAAACTGCCCAGCGGCTCACAGGAAATGTATGACCCCCCCTCAATTACAGTGGGAAACCCAACGTGCTTTTTTAGCGGTATTACGCACCGGCAGCCTGTCCGGGGCCGCACGTTTGCTGGGCATCGCCCAGGCCACTGCGCGTCGGCGCATCGAAGCGCTGGAGCAAAGTGTCGGTGTCAGCCTGTTTATTCGCACGCCTGCCGGGTTGCTGCCCACTGAAATGGCCAAAGACCTCATCAGCCATGTTGAAGCCATGGCCATGGCGGCCAATGCCTTCAATCGCGCGGCATCCGCCGATGCCGCGCTGGCCAGCGGCACGGTACGCCTGACCAGCGGCCAATTGCTGGGTGTTGAAGTGCTGCCGCCGATGCTGCGTGCAGTGCGCCGCGAGCACCCGCAACTGGCCATCGAACTGAGCGTGTCCAACCGCTTGCACGCACTGGCGCAGCAAGAGGCAGACGTGGCCGTACGCATCCGCCGCCCTACTGAAGCCTCGGTGGTGGCGCGCAAAGTCGGGGAGTTGCGGGTCGGGTTGTACGCGGCTCCCGAGTTGCTGGCGCAAGAGGGCGGCCTGGCGACTGCCAGCGAGTTGAGCCGCTACCCGCTGATCGGGCCTGATCGCAATCTGGATGACCTGGAGTTTCTGCGTGAGCAGGGCTTTGACTGTGCACCGGAGCGGGCGTTGATTCGCACCGATGATCACCTCGCGCAACTGGCTGCGTTGCGGGCGGGGTTGGGGATCGGGGTGTGTCCTGAACAGGTGGCCCAGCGCTACGGGTTGGTGCGAGTGCTGCCCGGGCAAGTGGGTTTTGCCGTGGAGGTGTGGATCGCCATGCATCAGGACCGCCGCAGGGTGCAGCGTATTGGGTTGGTGTTCGATGCGCTGGGAACGGCTATGAGCGAGTTTCTGGCAGCCTGACCGCAGTCTTGTAAAACCCGGCGTGACCCAGAGTTAGCCTCTGTGCCGCGCCGGGTGTGTTGCCAGCCCGCGTGCAGATGTCGTGGATCTGCACGCGGGCTGTTTGAACCTTTTAGTCGCGCTCGATGGCCAGGGCCACGCCCTGACCGCCGCCGATGCACAAGGTCGCGAGGCCTTTTTTGGCGTCACGCTTGATCATTTCGTGCAGCAACGACACAAGTACACGGCAGCCCGACGCACCAATCGGGTGGCCCAGGGCGATGGCGCCGCCATTGACGTTGACCTTGTCCATGTCCCATTCCAGCTCTTTGCTCACCGCCAGCGCTTGCGCGGCGAAGGCTTCGTTGGCTTCGATCAGGTCCAGTTGGTCGAGGCTCCAGCCAGCTTTTTTCAAGCAGGTGCGGGTTGCCGAAACCGGGCCGATGCCCATGATGGCCGGGTCGACACCGGCGTTGGCGTAACCGGCGATCCGGGCCAGCACGGGCAGGCCCAGGGCTTTGGCCTTATCGGCGCTCATCAGCACCACGGCGGCAGCGCCGTCGTTGATGGTCGAGGAGTTGCCAGCGGTGACGCTGCCGTCTTTTTTGAACGCAGGCTTGAGTTTGCTCAAGGCCTCGGCGGTGATGCCGTCGCGCGGTTGTTCATCGACCTTGAACGAAATCGGCTCGCCTTTGCGCTGAGGAATCTGGATGGGGGTGATCTCGTCGGCAAAGCGCCCGGACTCGATGGCCGCAATGGCTTTTTGTTGCGATGCGGCGGCGAAGGCGTCCTGTTGCTCGCGGGTCAGATGGTATTTGTCCACCAGGTTCTCGGCGGTGATGCCCATGTGGTAATCGTTGAACGCGTCCATCAGGCCGTCTTGCAGCATGCTGTCGAGCATTTTGGCGTGGCCCATGCGCAGGCCGGTGCGCGCGGCCGGCAGTACGTACGGCGCCAGGCTCATGCTTTCCATGCCTCCGGCGATGATGACTTCGGCATCGCCGCAGCGAATTGCCTGGGTGGCCAGATGCAGCGCCTTGAGGCCCGAACCGCAAAGTTTGTTCAGGGTCAGTGCCGGTACGGCATGGGGCAGACCGGCGAGGATCGACGCCTGACGCGCCGGGTTCTGGCCGCAGCCCGCAGTGAGCACCTGGCCGAGGATCACTTCGTCAACCTGCTCGCCTTTGAGACCGGTGGTTTCCAGCAGTTGACGAATGACGGCAGCGCCGAGTTCGGCAGCCGGAATGTTGGCCAGCGCGCCCTGAAAACTGCCAATGGCCGTGCGGGTGGCGGCAACAATGACGACTTCTTGCATGACTTCTCTCCTTAAATAGTGGCGGATCAGGCGAACTGCATTTCCGGGACATGGTCCGGAACGATCAATTTACCGGCTGTTTTGCTGACGATTTCTTCAACGCTGACTCCGGGCGCCCGCTCTTTGAGGATGAAGGCGCCGTCTTCGATTTCCAGGTAGGCCAGGTCAGTCAGCACCCGCTTGATGCACCCGGCGCCGGTCAGCGGCAGGCTGCAGCGCGACAGCAGTTTGGATTCGCCGTCTTTGGAGGCGTGGGTCATGGTGACGATGATGTTGTCGGCACCGGCCACCAGGTCCATCGCGCCGCCCATGCCCTTGACCAGCTTGCCGGGGATCATCCACGAGGCGATGTTGCCGTGCACGTCGACCTCAAAGGCGCCCAGCACCGTGAGGTCAATGTGGCCGCCGCGTATCATCGCGAACGACTCGGCAGACGAGAAAATCGATGCGCCGGTGCGGGCGGTGACGGTTTGTTTGCCGGCGTTGATCATGTCGGCATCGGCTTCACCCTTGCGCGGGAAGGCGCCCATGCCAAGCAGGCCGTTTTCCGATTGCAGCATGACTTCCATGCCGTCGGGGATGTAGTTGGCAACCAGGGTCGGGATGCCGATGCCGAGGTTCACGTAGAAGCCGTCCTGCATTTCGCGGGCGACGCGCTGAGCCATTTGTTCGCGGGTAAGGGCCATTATTATTCTCCGTGCTCTGAATCCAGAGCTTAAGGCTGGGGGCAGGGGATCAAGAGCGCTCAGTGAGCTGTTCGATACGTTTTTCAAACGTGCCGCAAATGATCCGGTCGACGTAGATGCCAGGGGTGTGGATCTGCGCCGGGTCCAGCTCGCCGGGTTCGACAATTTCTTCGACTTCAACCACGGTGATCTTGCCCGCGGTAGCGGCCAGCGGGTTGAAGTTTTGCGCGGTGTGGCGGTAGATCACGTTACCGAAATGGTCGGCTTTCCAGCCTTTGACGATGGCAAAGTCGCCGGTGATGGACTCTTCCATCAGGTAGTCGCGGCCTTTGAATTTGCGGGTTTCCTTGCCTTCAGCGACCGGAGTGCCTACGCCTGTGGCGGTGAAAAACGCCGGGATGCCCGCACCGCCTGCGCGCATTTTTTCTGCGAGGGTGCCTTGAGGGGTAAGTTCGACTTCGATTTCGCCGCTGAGCAGTTGCTTCTCGAACAGCGCGTTTTCACCCACGTAGGAGGCGATCACTTTGCTGATCTGGCGGTCTTCCAGGAGGATGCCGAGGCCGAAACCGTCGACGCCACAGTTGTTGGACACCACGGTCAGATCACGGGTGCCTTTGCGTTTGATCTCGTTGATCAGGTTCTCGGGGATGCCGCACAGACCAAAACCGCCTGAAATCACGGTCATGCCATCTTCGAGCCCGGCCAGCGCTTCCTCGTAGGACGCTACGCGCTTATCAAAACCTGCCATATGCACCTCTTTTATTATTGATGGGTGATGGTGTGTCGAATGGTACGAGTGTTACTCCACTGGATTGATTTGTTAAATTGATTTTTGCGGTTGATTGATAGATAAATCGAAATAATCAAACACGAGAGCACGCCCATGACGGTGAAACAGATCCGCGCCTTCCTTGCCGTGGCGCAAAGCCTGAGCTTTGCCGTGGCCTGCGAGCGCCTGCATTTATCGCAATCGGCCTTGAGCCTGACCATCAAGGCGCTGGAAGAAGGGCTGGGCGGCCGCCTGTTCAGCCGCACCACGCGCAACGTGGCCCTGACCCCCGAAGGTCAGGCGCTGTTGCCGCGAGCGCGAAAGCTGGTGGCGGACTGGGACAACGCAGAAGACGAAATGCGCCAGCTGTTCACCTTGCAGCGTGGGCGGGTGACGTTGGCGGCGATTCCGTCGTTTGCCTGCAACCTGCTGCCGCCCATCCTCAAGCATTTTCGCCTGCGCTACCCCAAGCTCAATGTCACGGTCAACGACGTCATCAACGAGCAGGTGCTGGAAATGGTCCGTGATCGCCAGGTTGAACTGGGGGTCGCGTTTGAGCCGGCGCCGGGGTCATCACTGACATTCACCCCGTTGTACATCGACCGTTTTGTGGCGGTGGTGCCCAGTGACAGCCCGCTGGCGAATGCCACAGTGATTGACTGGAAAACCTTGCTGGAGCAGCCATTTATCACCCTGCAACGGCCGTCGGCGGTGCGGGTGCTGCTGGAGGAACATTTGCAGGCGCGGCAGATGAAATTGCCGGTGGAGTTCGAAAGCCATCAACTGGCTACCGTCGGGCGCATGGTCGCCAGCGGGTTGGGCGTGAGCGCCGTTCCGGCCCTGTGCGTCGAGCAAATGCGCGAGTTGGGGGCGCGTTGCATCACCTTGCATGAGCCAATCGTCGAGCGGGCGATGGGGGTGCTGACCAAGCCCGGGCATGAACTGTCAGCGGCCGCGCAGGCACTGTTCGACAGCCTGCTGGATGAGTGGAAATCTGTCCTGTAGGAGCGAGCTTGTCTCGCGATCTTTTGATCTTGAAAAGATCGCGAGGCAAGCTCGCTCCTACAGGGGTTTATTTAAGGCTTATACCTTTTTTGTTGACGGCAACAAGATGGTCAAAATGCCCAGCAACGGCAGGTACGAACACAGCGAATACACGTACTCAATGCCGTGAATGTCCGCCAAATGACCGAGCAGAGCCGCGCCGATGCCGCCAAAGCCGAACATCAGGCCGAAGAACACACCGGCGATCATGCCGACATTGCCCGGCACCAGTTCTTGCGCATACACCACGATGGCCGAGAACGCAGAGGCCAGAATAAAACCGATGATCATGCTCAGGATGCCGGTCCAGAACAGGTCGACATAGGGCAACGCAAGGCTGAATGGCGCTGCGCCGAGTATCGAGAACCAGATCACCGCCTTGCGCCCGATCTTGTCGCCAATCGGGCCGCCAAAGAAGGTGCCCGCTGCCACCGCGCCGAGGAACAGAAACAGATACAGCTGGGAGCTGGCCACCGACAGGTCAAACTTTTTGATCAGGAAAAAAGTGAAGTAGCTGGTGAAGCTGGACATGTAGAAGTACTTGGAGAACACCAGCAACGCCAGCACCACAAGGGCACCGGTCACGTGTTTTTTCGACAGGCCGTGGGTGGCCACGCTGCCTTGCTTGAGCTTGAACAGGTTGAGGTGGTGGCGGTACCAGCGGCTCAAGCCGAACAGGATCAAAATGGCAAAGGCTGCAAACAGGCCGAACCACGCCACGTTGCCCTGACCGTAAGGGATGACAATGGCTGCTGCCAGCAACGGGCCGAAGGCGCTGCCCGCGTTACCGCCGACCTGGAAGGTGGATTGTGCCAGGCCATAACGCCCGCCCGAAGCCAGCCGCGCAACCCGCGAAGTCTCGGGGTGAAAGGTCGAGGAGCCCACGCCGATCAGCGCCGATGCCACCAGAATTGAGGTGAACGAGCCAACAAACGCCAGCATCAAAATGCCAATCAAGGTGCACACCATGCCCGCTGGCAGTAGCCACGGCTTGGGGTGGCGGTCGGTGTAATAGCCGACGCCCGGTTGCAGCAGCGAAGCGGTTAGCTGGAAGGTCAGGGTAATCAGGCCGATTTGGGTAAAGCTCAGGTCGTAGTTGGCCTTGAGCATCGGGTAAATCGACGGCAGCACGGCTTGAATCAGGTCGTTGATCAGGTGGGCAAGCGCGCAAGCGGCGATCACGCGCATGACCAACGGGCTGGACTGGCTGCTGACTGAGGCACTGGGACTGCTGCTGGGGCTGCTGGTAGCCGCCGGGGTCGTACTTGTTATAGACATCGAAGATCATCCGGGCAGGGAGTAAGGACACGGGATGCACGCAGGCAAACCAGCGGCTATCCTAGGTTTCGCGAAATTGCCTGTCTCGCGCAATTCGGGCGCTCACTGTCGCAAAAAGGGAATCATGATCAAACCGCTGAAAGAATTTCTGCTTGAGGTCGATGAAGCGCACTGGACAGTGAGCTGCAGTGCTACCGATTACCCGGCCGACTGGGTTATCGCGCCGCATTCCCACGCCAAGCATCAATTGCTGTATGCCATTGAAGGGGTGATGGTGGTGCACTCGGCGTTAAGCCAGTGGACGGTGCCGCCCAGTCGTGGCATCTGGATGCCCTGTGGTCAGGTGCACTCGGTGCGATGCGTTGGCCCGCTGAAAATGCGCAGCGTGTATGTTCGGCCCGAGGTGGTGGCGCAACTGCCGACACAGACCCGTGCAGTGAGTATTTCGGCGCTGTTGAGCGAACTGATCAAGGCCTCGGTCGACATCCGTGCGCCTTACGAGGCCGACTCGCGAGAAGACCGGATCATGAAGCTGATTCTGGATGAACTGGCGATTTTACCGGTGCTGCCGTTGCACCTGCCGCAGCCGCTCGACCCGCGCATCCAGAGCATTTGCAGCGTGTTGCAGCGTGATCCTGGCGACGGCTCGACCCTGGCCGACTGGAGTGCCCGGCTGGCGCTGGATGAAAAAACCATCCAGCGGCTGTTTCACAAGGAAACCGGTATGACCTTTGGCCAATGGCGCCAGCAATCGCGGTTGCTGCTGGCATTGGAACGGATTGCCGTCGGCGAGAAAATCATCGATGTCGCCGGGTCATTGGGCTACGACAGCCCCAGTGCGTTTACCACCATGTTCAAAAAGCAGTTTGGCAAAACACCGAGCAATTTCTTCAAATAACTACGGTGCTGCAGGTGCGACCTTTTGCTCGTTCAAGAGATCGCTATATAGTTCGCGCTACAGCGAATTCTTCCGCACAGACAGGACCTGACCGTGAGTGCACAACCCAAAGAGGCCGTAGGCCCAATCTATAACATTGACGCCATGCGTCGCGCCCAGGCGAATACCTGGAAGGCCATCGAAACGCTGTCGGCGCTAATCAAACCGGGCATGCACGAAGCTGACGCCGTAGCGCTGGGCAAACAGGTGCTGGCGGATCTGGACATGCAGCGCATCTGGCACCCGTTGTTGGTGCGCTTTGGTGCCAACACCCTGAAAACCTTCAAACAGCGCTCTGAGGGCGACCTGGTGCTGGGTGAAAACGATATTTTCTTTATCGACATGGGGGCAGTGTGGGAAGGGCACGAAGGCGACGCTGGTGAAACCTTCGTGACGGGCAACGACCCTGAAATGAAAGCGTGCGCTGAAGCAGCCAAAACGTTGTTTAAGCGGGTGCAGGCCAAGTGGAAGAACGAGCAGGTAGCGGGGCTTGAGTTGTACCGCTACGCCCAAGAGCAGGCCAAGGACATGGGCTGGGTGCTGAACCTTGATATCAAGGGCCACCGTGTCAGCGACTTCCCTCACGCCATCCACCGGGGCGGTGAATTGGGTGACTTTGATCATTACCCGAATAAAGGGCTGTGGATTCTGGAAATCCAGATCGCCCACCCGAGCAAAGCCTACGGTGCCTTCTACGAAGATCTGCTGGCCTGATTGACTCATCCCTGTGTAGGAGCGAGCTCGTCTCGCGATCTTTTGATCGTTTAAAGATCGCGAGACGAGCTCGCTCCTACAGGGGCCAATCAGGGCTTAATACGTAAACGCGATCGGCGGGTGGCGGCCATTGAGCAGGAACTCGCCAATCGCCTTGTATTTGTAAGCCAGCGAATCATGGGTGGTGTGGGTACGGGCGTTGCGCCAATGGCGATCGAAGTTGTGCAGGCTTTGCGTGGTGGCTGCGCCGCCGACTTCATACAAACGCTCGCACACATGCAGCGCCGCACGGGTGGAAGCGATTTTTGCTTCGGCCACGTCGATGGAAGCCTTCGCCAGGACCGCTTCCAGTTCATCGCCTTGCAGCAGGCCCTGTAACTGGCTGCGGGCGGCGAAGTCGACTGCCGCTGCGGCTTTTTCTACCAGCGCTTCGGCGCCGTGGATGGAGGCGGCAAGGTCGCCAATGGTGTGCAAAATGTACGGATCATCGCTGGCCCGCTGCACACCGCTTTCACGCACCGGGCGTGAGCCGTTGCGCGCCCATGACACCGCATCGTCCAGCGCTGCCAGGCCAATGCCGATGTCGATAGAGCAATGGATCAGTTGCGCGCTGGCGCCAATGTAATTACGCCGTTGATACCACTGGCTCAAGGGGATTACCTGTTCGGGCGCTACCTGCACGTTTTCCAGCAGAGTGCTGCCGCTGGCCGTGGTGCGCTGGCCCATGCCGTCCCAGTCATCGAGCAGGGTGATGCCCGGTGTATTGGCCGGGAGCATGACGTACAGAGCGGCGCCGGTCTCGTCCACGGCCTGGATTTTCAGCAGGTCGGCAAACAGGCAGCCGGTGCTGTAGAACTTGCTGCCGTTGAGGATCAGTTGCTCGCCACGACGTTCGAGACGGGTGTGGATCTCGCCGCGAAAAGTGCCGCTGCGTTCGGCAATCGCACCCGATGACAGTTGGCGGTCTGCGAAAGCCCCTAGGTAACGGGCCTGTTGCTCCGGGTTGGCGATCAGGCGCAGGTGCTCGACGGTGGCGAAGTGCGGAAAAATGGCCTGGGCCACACACGGGTCAGCCTTGGCCAGGGTAATGAAAATCCGTGCCACATCGACTTGGCTGATATCGCCACCGCCCAGTTCGGCGGGCACTCGTGCGGCGCCCAGCCCTGACTGGCGGATCAACTCGATTTGTTCGTGGGGCAGGGTGCGCTCGGCATCGCGTTGCGCAGCGCCGGGCTGGATCTGCGCTGCCAGTTGTGTGGCCAGGGCGACGTAGTCAGTCATGTGTTTTTTCCAGGGTTGAAGGGGCGTCGCGCAAGGCTTTGCGCGGCACGCCGAAGAACAGGATCAAGGCTCCGCTGGCGACCATGGCCGCCACGATATAGAGGGCCAGGCGAATGTCGCCGGTGGCGGTTTTGATCTGGCCGATCATGATCGGGGTCAGCAGGCTGCTGATTTGCCCGCAGCAATTGACCATGGCCAGACCCGCCGCTTTTGCCCGGTCCGACAGGTAGTACGTGGGGATGGTCCAGAACACCGCCGTGGCGCTCAGGTAGCCGGTGGTCATCAGGACCATCGTCGCCACGGTTGCGGTCGGGCTGCCCAGACATTGCGGCAAGATCAACATGGCCAGCGCCGCCAGCAGACCGGGCACGGTGAAGTGCCAGCGCCGTTCCTGCTGCTGGTCTGAGTGGCGACACACCAGCAGCATCACCCCCACAGCGATGACGTAGGGCAGGGCTGAGAGCAGGCCCAATTGGCTGAGGCTGGTAATGCCCGAGTCACGGATGATCGACGGTGCCCAGATGTTGGTTACGTTGCCGGTAGTCATGATGGTCAGGCAGTAGGCGAGCACGATAAACCAGACTTTGCGGTCTTTAAGCGCACCCAGAAAATGCTGATGGCCGCCCGGTTGGCGGCGTCCGCGTTCCTCGGCCAACGCTTGCTCGATGCGCCGTTTTTCATCCTGGCTGAGCCAGCGTGCGTCGGCCGGGCGGTTGTCCAGCCAATACCAGGCGAACAGCCCGGCCACAATCGGCGGCAAGCCAGTCAACACGAACAGCCATTGCCAACCGTGGAATCCGGCCACGGTGTCGAAGTGGCTCATGATCGACGTCGACAGCGGCCCGCCGATAATCCCGCACACGGCAATCGCCATGATGAACCTTGAGGTGATCCGCGCCCGGTGACTGGCCGGAAACCAGTACGTCAGGTACAGGATCACCCCCGGGAAAAACCCCGCCTCGGCCGCGCCCAGCAGCACGCGCAGTACATAGAATTGCGCGGGCGTCTGGGCAAAGGCCGTCGCCACGGTTACCAGCCCCCACAGGATCATGATGCGGGTCATGGTCTTTTTGGCGCCGATCTTTTCCAGCAGCAGATTACTGGGGATTTCGAACAGCAAATAGCCGATGGAGAACACCCCGACAATGATGCCGAAGGTGGCATCACTGATGTTCAGGTCGGTTTTGAAGCGCAGGTGGGCAAAGCCAATATTGACCCGGTCCAGCCAATTGAGCACAAAACACAGAAACAAAAAGGGCATGATCCGCCAGGCAAGCTTGCGGTAGAGGGCCTGATCAAAACCCTCGGCCGCACGCGACGGGGAGTGAGTGACGGGCGAGGCAATGGGCGGATTCATGGGCAATTACCAGCTCACGTCGACTTTGGCGAAGTAGTACGCACCGTCCAGACCATAGGGTGAGTACCAGCTGTAGGTCGGGTTGTCGGTGGGGGCGAAGTAATACTTCTTGGCTTCGTCGTTAAGCTGCTGCGGGCGACGGTTGAAGATGTTTTCGCCGCCCACGGTCAGCTTTACCGCGTCGCTCAGCCAGTAGCCCACGCTCAGGTCGGTGATAAACGCCGGGTCGATTTTTTCGTCGCGGGTTGGCGACACCTGGTTCAGGCCGGTGACGCCGGTGTAGTGGGTTTCTTTGAGGTTGACGTCGAAGTCGCCCAGTTGCCACGCGGTGTTCAGCGAGGTGACGTTTTTCGGGTAGGCGCTGGTCAGGTTGCCGATTTTGTCGCGGCCCACGGCGGTCACGCCGGTACCGGCCAGTGCGGCGGGTTCCTTGACTTTGCGCACGGTCTGCAAGCTCTGGTTGCTGAGCAGGGTCCACTTGACCTTGCCGTACTGGCCGAAGTCGTAGCGGTAGTCGGCCACCAGGTCGATCCCGCGGGTGCGGGTGTCGGCCAGGTTGCCGAAGTACGAGACGATCTGGTTCGGGTCCAGGCCTTTGCTTGCCAGCAGGTTGGACACGGCCGGGCCTTGCAGGTTGCTGGTTTGCAGGATGCGGTTGTTGATGTCGATCTGGTACAGGTCGACAGTGATGTCCAGGTTGGAGGTTGGCGTGGCGACAAAGCCGACGCTGTAGTTCATCGATTTTTCCGGCTTCAGGGCTTTGGCGCCCAAGGCCTGACCGGCCGCATCATCGACGGTGACGTAGCGCGTCACGTTCTGTTCAAGTTGCCCGGTGAGGGTGTTGGCGCGCCAGGCTGTCAGCGACGACGAGTAGTATTCCTGCTGCAAGGACGGCGCCCGGAAACCGTTGCTCACCGTGCCGCGCATCGCAAATTGCGGGGTGAAAGCATAGCGGGTCGAGAGCTTGCCGCTGGCGGTGTCGCCAAAGTCGCTGTAATGCTCAAAACGCCCGGCCACGCTGGCATCCCACTTGTCGGTCAGGCTCTGGCTGAAGTCGACGTAGCCTGCGGTGTTGGTGCGCGAATAGTTATGCGCATCCGCCGGGGTAAAGCCGGTCAGGCCCGGTGCACCGGGGTTGGGGCGCTGGCCTGCTAACGGGCTGCCGACCGGGAACACGTAGCCGCCGTCGCCATAAGAAGCCAGTTCGCCGGACTGGATCTCGAAGCCTTCGCGACGGAACTCAAGGCCGGTCGAGACGTTCAACGGTTTCTCGAACAGACCGGTGTCAAAGGCGCGGGTCAGGTCGAGGTTGTTGGTCCACTGGTTGGCAATCAGGTTGCCGCCATCCATGTTGCGCGGGCTGTCTGGCCCGAAAGACGGGTTGATCGACTTTTCATTGCGGATGTTGGCGTTGTCCTGGCCGAAACTGGTGCTCAGGTCCCATTTCCAGCCGAACAGGTTGTCGTTGCGCAGGCCCACCACGGTCTGGAAGTCATCCTCTTCAACCACAAAACGCGGCGAGAAACCGTCCGGGTACACCGAGACGATGTTCTGCGGTGAGCTTGCGGTGCGGTAGGTGCCCCAGCTCTCTGAGTTGCGATGGCTGGCAGTGGAGAACGAGTACAACGTGTAGTCCGCGTTGAGCGGCAACTCCATGTTGTAGGCCAGGTTATAGGTCTGCGAGCGCGGCTGGCCCATGATCTGGCGGTAGCGGCTCTCGCCGTTTTCCCGTGGGTCAGGCTGGCCGTTGACCGGGAAGTAGATGCGGGTGCGCGCCGGTACGGCACCGGCCACGTTGGAGTTGTCTTGAATGCCGAGGTCGGCACTCAGGCTGAAAAATCCATCGTTGGGCAGTTCAAAGCCCTGGTTCACCGAAGCCTGACCGCGTGCGCCGAAGTTGCCTTTGCCGCCCACGCGGTCTTTGAACTGGCCGTACAAGGCGCTGCCGCTGCCGCCCGAGCTGTTGCTTTTAAGGATGATGTTGATCACCCCGGCAATCGCATCCGAGCCGTATTGCGCTGCCGCGCCGTCACGCAGTACTTCGATGTGATCCACCGCCGAAATCGGGATCAGGTCCAGGTCGGTGGGCGACTGGCCGCTGGCCGTGGCCGCCGTCTGGACGAAAATCAGCGAGGTGGTATGGCGGCGTTTGCCGTTCACCAGCACCAACACGTGGTTGCCGCCCAGTCCGCGCAACGTGGCGGACTTCACTGACAAGCCGGTGCCGCCGGTAAACCCGGCGGCATTGGTGTACGACGGCACCGCAGCGGCCAACGCGTCGCGCAGGTTTTGTTTGCCCGAACGCATCAAATCGTCGGCGCTGATCACATCAATCGGCGCAAGGCTCTTGGCCACAGTGCGGCCGCCGTCACGGGCACCGGTCACCACCACGGTTTGCAGTGAAGGCGTGCTCGACTCTTCGGCGAGCGCAGGCTGGCTGGCGTACAGACCGAGAATCCCGACGGTCAGCAGGCTCAGCTTGGGGCGGAAATTTTTACGTGGGCGAAACATGGTGAGGCTCCAAAAATGATTGGCGCCCGCTTTCCATTCCTGGTGGTGGGTGTTCCTGACAGGTCGTGGTGGCGAGTAAGTGTTAGTGGCTGTCAGTGAGGTTGCATTACGTCGGTTCGGGCTTCGTCGATCAGGGCCAGATGCTGTTGCAGGCGGTTGTTGCGATCGGCCAGCAGCAGGCGTTTGGTCCATTGCATGGCGCGTGAGTCATGGGCTGCCAGACGCCGGGCGAGGTCCAGTGCGGCGGCGATGGAGTCGTCGACCACAGCATTGACCAGCCCAAGTTCCAGTGCCTGCGCGGCATCGAACGGGCGTGCGCTGAGCATGATATCCAGCGCCGCTGCTTCACCGATCAGGCTGGGCAGAGTGATGGTGCTGAAACCAGAGAGCATGCCATGACCGACTTCGGGAAAGCTGAAGCGGGTGTCGTGCCGGGCAATGCGGAAATCGCAATGAATCGCCAGGCTGATGCCCAGGCCCAGGGTATGGCCCTGCAACGCGGCGATCACTGGCTTGGTCAACGGGGTGCCCACGCCGGGCAGCGAATTGGCCAGTACCTGTGTACTGACAGTCTCACCCGTGGCGGCAATTTCCTTGAGGTCGGAGCCGGCGCAAAAGGCCCGTTCACCGGCACCGCGCAGCACGATGGCGCGCACTGCGCAGTCGTCTTGCGCACGCTGCCAGACCTGCGCGAGGGCCAATTTGGCGGCACCGTTCAAGGCATTCAAGCGTTCCGGGCGATTGAGCGTGACCAGTAGAACGCCGTCTTCAACTATTTCGTACTCGACAGTCATGGCTTCGATTCAGTGTCGTTTTAAGGAAAACGCATTGCCACTTGAGCTCTGCGTCAAAGTGAGCAAAACTTAAATCATGTGCACAATACAAACAATGTGTTTGTTATATGAACATATTCTTACGTACTTCCATATGGTTATAAAAGATGAAAGCAATCGTTCTAAAAGATTTCGGTAGCCCCGAGCAGTTGCAGCTTGAGACGGTGCCGACGCCACAGCCAGACGCCCATGAAGTGCTGGTGCGCATTGAAGCCGCTGGTGTGTGTCATCACGATTTGATGCACCGTGCCGGCAAGTTGCCGGGGGCGCACACCGGTGTGGTGCTCGGTCATGAAGTGTCGGGTGAGGTGGTTGAAGTAGGTGCCCAGGTGCATCACTTGAAAGTCGGCAGCCGCGTGGTGGTGTACCAGCGACGTTTTTGCGGGCAGTGCCGTGACTGTCTGCGTGGACGTCAGGACTTGTGCCGCGCTTTAGGCTTGCCCTCGGTCGACACCGAAGGCGCGTATGCTGAATACCTGCGCGTACCTGCGGCCTCGGCGGTGCAATTGCCGGACAGTATTGGCTATGCCGATGCCGCCCTGGCGTGCTGCCCGATCGCCACCAGCGTACGTGCGCTGGTGTCGCAAGCACAGCTCAAGCCGGGTGAAACCGTATTGATCAACGGCGCCAGCGGCGGGTTGGGGGCGCATCAATTACAACTGGCGCGCTCGCTGGGTGCGCGGGTGATTGCAGTGACTGGCAGCGCTGACAAAGTGGACTTTTTGCGTACCTTGGGCGCCCATGACGTGGTGGTGGCGGGCAGCGAAGGCTACAGCGCCGCCGTCTGGCAACTGACCGGGCGCCAGGGTGTCGACGTGGCCATGGAGAACGTCGGCCACACCTTGCACGACACCTTGCGCAGCATGGCGATGGGCGGGCGCGTGGTGGTGCTGGGCAATGTGCAGCCGGGCACAGTGCCGGTGTCGCCGGGGCTGTTGATAGGCCGACGCCTGAGCCTGCTCGGCTCCGGCAGCGCCACGCTGGAAGACTTGCGCACGGCGTTGGCAATGATCGCGGCCGGTCAGGTACGGCCTTTGATCGACCGGGTGCTGCCGTTTACCGAAGTGGCTCAGGCCCACGCCTTGCTCGAAAATCGGCAGGTCAATGGCCGCATTGTCCTCAGTGGGTGGTGAGCATGGACATCAGCACACTGTTTATCCAGGCTGCCCGCAAATGGCCGCAGGCGCTGGCGATCAAAGACCTGCGCAGCGCCCGTGAACTGACCTTTGCCGAGCTCGATCAGGCCCTTGATGACTTCGCGGCCGGGCTGGCCAAGTTGGGCGTCGGTACGGGCGAGCGGGTTGCCCTGTTGGCCGATACCAGCCTGGACTATCTGCTGGCCGATTACGGTTGCATGGCCCATGGCCGGGTCCGCGTGCCGCTGGATCCGTCGCTGGCATCGGGCGAATTGCTGGCGCAGATCAACGATGCCGGCGCGCGTTTGCTGCTGTTCGGCAAAGGCCATACTCACGTGGCGGCTGCGCTGGTGGAGCAGGGCGTGGTCTGCCTGCCGCTGGACGCGGTGAGTGTTCCTGGCATGGCCGATGCACCGCTGCGGGTTGCCCGGGCGCGCACGGAGCTGGCGTCGTTGAACTACACCGGCGGCACCACCGGCGCGCCGAAGGCGGTGATGCACACCCACGCCAGCCTATGTGCGGTGTTGCAGAACATCGTCATGGCCCGTGCGGCGTTGCCCGGTGATGTACTGCTGAACGTGCGGCCGCTGTGGCCGATTGCGGCGGTGGCATTGCTGGCCCATGTGCTCAGCGGTGGGCAGTTGGTGCTGGCTGAGCGATTTGATGCCTCTACCTTTGTTGGCCAGTTGCAGCAGCACCGTGCGGCTTTTAGTTCGCTGGTGCCGACCCAGTTGTTGCGGGTTCTGCGTGAGCCGCGCCTGGCTTACCCGGACCTGAGCGTGTTGAAGAGCATCGACATCGGCGCGGCCGCCATCGCGCCCTCGGTTCTGGACGATGCCTGTGAGTTGTTCGGGCCGCGCTTGAGTGTGTTGTACGGCATGACCGAAGCCCCCTGGACCTGCTATTTGTCGGCTGCGCAAATGGGCCAGTTGCGCCGCGACGGTGAGAGCGCCGAAGGGCTGGTCGGGCGCCCGGTGTTTGCTGCGGGGCTGCGAATAGACCGGCCTGATGACCAGGGCATGGGTGAAATCATGCTGGCGGGTCCGCAGTTAATGGCGGGTTACTGGCAGCAGCCCGAATTGACTGCGCAGGTGCTGGAAGAGGGCTGGCTGCGCAGCGGCGACCTGGGCCGGATCCGCGCTGATGGTTATTTGCAGGTCATGGGCCGCAGCAAGGAAATCATCCGCAGTGGCGGTAAAAGCATCCAGCCGGGTGAAGTCATCGAGTGCCTGCTGAACCATCCGCAGGTGGCGGATGCCCATGTGTTTGGCCAGGCCGATCTGGAGTGGGGCGAGCGGGTATGCGCCGCAGTCGTGCTTAAACCCGGTGCTGCGCCTTCCAGTGAGCAACTGCAAAGCCATTGCCAGCAGGTGCTGTCGCGTTTCAAAGTGCCGCGCCACGTGTACTTCGTGGAGACCTTGCCGCGTTCACACTACGGCAAGATCCAGCTCAACCGGTTGCTTGAGCAACTGGGCTGAGCTTGCGCAGTGTTAGTTGGGCGCCATTTGCGCAGCAATGCCCTGACAGGTACGGCGCAGATGGCTGGCCAGCTCAGAGCCGGGGTGGGTTTGTTCTTCCATGGCCAGCCCGGCGATGACCAGCGCCCCGACGGCATGGCCGTTGGCGGGGCGAATCGGGTAAGCAATCGAGTGCAAGCCCGGTTTGAACTCTTCGTGGCCGAAGGCAAAGTCCTGCTCGCTGCGGATCTTTTGCAAGGCTGGATCGATCCGTTGCCAACGCTCTTCACCGAGTAAACCGTGCGCCTGCTCGGCGCTGTAAGTGGCCAGAATCGCCCGTCCGCTGGGGCTGCCGTCGATAGGGAATTGATCCGCCAGATCGACAATCACATTCAGCGGCGTCGACGGCGTCCACATCCGCTCAATCAACACCACCTCATCACCCACCGGAATCGACAGCGAGACAATGGCCTGCAAGTCACCGATCACACGCTGCAACTCAATGGTGAACGGCAGGGCGATCTTGCGCAGGTTAAGGCGATTGAGATAAGCCGACGAATAAATCAATGACTCGGCGCCGATCCGGTACGTACCGGCGTGCGACTCGATCAGATTCCAGTGATTGAGTGTCTTGAGCAGACGATGGATCGTGGTGCGATCAATCCCCGTCAGCTTGGCCAGCTCCAGCGCCGACGCGCCCTGCTTGAGCCGGGCCAGCGTCCTGAGCAAGACAATCGAACGGTCAATCACCTGAACGCGTCCGCAGTTGCCGGCTTTATCCTGGCTGGCCTGTGCTGCGAGTGGGAGTGAAGAAGTGTCCATTAAAATCCTGTGCGTGTTCGAGCCATTGCGAGCGGGTAAGGGTAGCGGTGAACGCGGTGGGAGAGAAAGGGGGGAATGCGTGGGGGATGAAAAATAGAGGGTAGGGACCAACAGGTAATCCAAGGAGCCGCCGAAGGCTGCGATCTTTTGATCTTGGATATATGCAGCAACGCATCAAGCCATTCTTAAGACAGTCACAGTACTAAGCTTCAAAGCACTCCTGGAATTCAAAAGGCAAAGGAATGCCGACCCAAGCAAGCAACTGCCGATTACGCAAAGGACGTTTTTCGCAGCCTGGTCAGATATACGTGCTGACCTCGGTGGTCAGACAGCGCAGGGTTGTGTTCAAGGATTTGCACCTAGGGCGTCTGTTGGTTAATCAGTTTCGTGAAGCCGAGAATGCGGGGCTTGTTGCTTCCCTTGCCTGGGTGGTCATGCCGGATCATTTTCACTGGTTGATACAGCTGCAACAGGGCAGCCTTGCAGAGCTGATGTGCCAGGTAAAATCACGCAGCAGCAAGGCCATCAATGGTCAAGGAGCGATCTGGCAGCGGGGCTACCATGATCGCGCTGTGCGCCGCGAAGAAGATTTGAAAATGATTGCTCGATACATCGTTATGAACCCGATTCGTGCCGGTCTGGTGCAAAAGGTGGGTGATTACCCATTATGGGATGCCATCTGGATTTAACGCCACATCAACAGATCGCCCCCTTCGTGTAGGAGCTTCCGAAGGCTGCGATCCTTTGATCCTGGCAATTGAAATATCCCGATTCTGACCTTTGTGATTAAACACCGAAGAACGGTGATCACGCTTTTGGGGGGAACAGTGGGGTTTGACGCCATATCAAAAGATCGCAGCCTTCGGCAGCTCCTACAGGCCGAGGTCTTTCCCTATACCCTTATTCAGCTGTCGAAACGCGTAGTTATTGTTTTAAGGAGTAAATCATTTTCTGCTGATCGTCGATCACTTGCTCAATGGCTTGTCTGCGAATTCAACGCCGCGCGCAGGATTTGCTTGCGCAGCAGTGCGCCGGGCACCTTGGCCAGTTGCTCGACAAAGGTAACGTCGAGCAACTCAGCGAGGTGCGCGGCGCTGGCCGGGCTGCCGACCAACAGGTAGCTGCAGTGTTCTTCGATGCTGATCAGGTTGAGCAGCCAGTCCGGGTCATGGGCTTGCAGGGGCGATACCAGCGTTGCCCGCTGTGTCTGCAACAGGTGCTGCGCATTCCATACTGTGAGCTGCCCGATCACCCGTGGCAGCGGCAATTGAGCATCCATGCGCTTGAGATCTTTGTTGATCGCCGCAGGCAGGTCATGCTCGATCGCGGTCTGGCATTCACTGAAGTAACGGGCTGGCCAGTCCTGAGCCAATCCTGCCTTGGCGGCCAGGGCTGCGTAGGCCTGCTGATCGCGGGCAGTGGTGATCTGACCCTTGAGGTTCAGGGTGTTATCGAGAATCGCAGTGGCCAGCAAGGCGGCGGTGCTTGAATTCATTGCGTGGAACAGACCGGCTTCGCCCCAGCGTTCATACACCTGTGTGCAGGCGGCGCCGACAGCTTCGATGGCGGCCCGGGGGCCCAGCCGCTCTTGCCAATACGACTCAAAGCCAGGGTGATGGTCGATCACTTCAACCACACGCTGTGCATCGACACAGGTGTCGAAATGGCTGGGGTCACTGATGTCGATCATCACGAAGTGATCGTGCTCAGTGACAGGGTGCGCATCTAGGGCAACGGGCCACTCGCGCAGGGTCTGGCTGATGCTCTGATTGAGTGGGGCACTGCTGATCGCCTTGGCTTCAAGGCCTTGCAGGTTAAGCAACTGGGCGAAAGCAATACATCCCGCGTAAGCATCGATATCGAGGTAGGCAGAGCCGCTGGTAACAACAATCATGGGCGAGGGCAAGTCCGGGAGCGGCAAGATAGAGGCCCGCCAACTTAGCTCAAAGAGATGTCAGCGGTGTTTCAGCTTTTGTGATCTCCCACAGCCTGTAGTCGCTGACGAGGAACGAAGGCTGCGATCGGCAGCGCAGCAGCCGTAAGGCTGCGATTAAGATCAAAAGATCGCGAGGCAAGCTCGCTCCTACGGTTTTATTGCGTGTGCAGATCTTGCTCTGGCCGCATTCTGCCCGGCCCGTCGACTGCCGCCTGCAGCGCGTCCCAGTGTTAAACTCACCCTCGCCGCAGAAGAAGCCAGCGCGGCGGTTGGTTAAGTTAGCCAGGCGTGAGGCGGGCTTTTAGTTTTTAATGAGGCCACGCATTGCCCACCGGAATACTCCCATGATGGATCAACAATGAGCCGCTACCAGCCACCCCTGTCGCTGACTCTGCCGATGCTCGGGCTGGTGGCCGAGATCAGCGAGCAGATTGGCCGGTTGTCGGCGTTGCACGCTGCGACCCTTACACCGCAGTTGCGACGGGGTAACCGGATCCGCACCATCCAGGCTTCGTTGGCGATTGAAAACAACACCCTGAGTGTCGAGCAAGTCACGGCCGTACTGGAAGGTAAACGCGTGTTGGGTTTGCCCCGTGAAATTCAGGAGGTCCGCAATGCGTTTGCGGCCTATGAAGCCATGCCTGATTGGCGTCCGTCATCGCGTGCTGATGTGCTGGCGGCTCATCGGTTGTTGATGCTGGGGTTGATTGACGACGCAGGCCAATTTCGTCGAGGTGGCGTTGGAATTTACCGCGGTGACAAGCTGGTACACATGGCGCCGCCGCCGAGTCGGGTGGCAACACTCATTGATGATCTGCTGGCCTGGCTTGAGGTGACGGAGCTTCACCCCTTGATTGCCAGTTGCGTCTTTCATTACGAGTTTGAATTTATTCATCCGTTCGCTGATGGCAACGGTCGTATGGGCCGTTTATGGCAAACACTGATCCTCAGTCAATGGCGCCCGGTGTTGGCCTGGCTACCGGTGGAAAGCGTGATTTGCGAACAGCAAGAGGCTTATTACGCCGCGCTACTGGCTGCCGATCAACAAGCGCAGGCCACGCCCTTTGTGGAGTTTATGCTGCAAGCCTTGCAGCAGGCCTTGTTGAATGCAGAACAGACCGACCAAGTAACCGACCAAGTAACCGACCAAGTAACCGATCAAGTAACCGATCAAGTAAGCAGTCATGTAATCCGCTTGCTTGAAGCATTAAAAGGCAGCACGGGGTTGAAAACGGCTGAGCTGATGCCTCTGTTGCGGCTGACTCATCGGGCAACCTTTCGCAGCAACTATTTGTCACCTGCGTTGACCGCCGGGCTCGTTGAAATGACGGATCCGCTTTCGCCGCGCAGCCCGGTACAGAAATACCGACTGACTGCCCAAGGCCTGAATTGCCTGGGCATGAGCAAGACCTGAAGATTTTTATTCACCCTGAACCAGAGACTCATATGGCCCACCAAGACATTACCTTCACCCCTGATCCAGACGCCGATTCCATATCTTCGGATGTTGCCGGTTTTGCCGGGATTCTGGTCTCCACACAGATCCCGACCCGTGCTGACGGCAGTCTGGAGCTGGGGGGGATTACTGAGCAGAGCGAGTGCACGTTGCAGGCGCTCAAGGTTGCCCTGGAAAAGGCCGGCAGTTCGATGGACCGGGTGTTGCACCTGACGATTTACCTGACGGACATGGCCGACCGCGCGGCGTTCAACGAAGTCTACAAGCGCTTTTTTGCCAAGCCGTGGCCGGTGCGTGCTGCTGTTGGCGTAGCCGCTCTGGCGGTTGAAGGCATGCGCGTGGAAGTGACCGCCATGGCGGCCAAGGCCTGAGTCAACAACACCCAACTGCGTTCGGTCTTCTACACTCCCTTTTGGCCGGTTTTTGGCCGTGCCAATGAAGGCACACTAAGAAAGGGAGCAATGAAGATGGTTCGCAGATTTTTGGGCGTTGTAGCGTTGGTATTGCTGGCCGGTTGCGCCACCAACCGGGCAGAAGTGGACGTGGATGTTTTGCCGCCGGGCAATACGCAAACGCCTGCCCCGAGCAATGGCAAGAAGGTGTTTGTCAGTGCCGTTGATGAGCGTGTTTTTCAGATCAAACCAGACAGTTTCGATATCCCTTCGCTGAAGTACGACGATATTGACGACAAGTCGATTACCGAACGGGCGATTGCGCGCAAACGCAACAACTTCAATTGGGCCATTGGCGATGTGCTGCTGCCCAAAGGCCGCACGGTGGCCGGGTTGGTGAGTGATGCGGTGGCCAGCGCTTATCGCCAGGCCGGTTATGAGGTAGTGAGCACGCCAACGGGCAGTAATGTGAACAAGGTGCAGGTGCGCATTATTGAGTTCTGGTCATGGTCTGGCGTCGAGGGTGTGCTGGACAAGGGCGTACGCAATCAGTCGCTGTTGCAGATCAAACCCGCAGGCGCGCCTGAGTACAGCGTGAAAACCCTGGTCACCGAAAACGCTAAGGTGGTGACCGACTCGGTCTGGAAGAACATCACCGAAGAGGGTCTTGAGGCCATTACTCAGGAAACCCTGAAGAAGCTTTAATCCGCATGCAGGGCGAGGCTGTGATGGGTGTCACGGCCTCGCTTTACTCTTAGCGAGCACACGTTTTACGCCAGTGACGTGCGCTTGCCGAAGAACATTTCAGTGATCAGATCGTTGTTGATGGTGTCGCCTTGCAGGGTGCGTATCAGCAACTCACTGCCCAGCAGCGGCAGTGATAACAGCAGGGTCGGGTTCACGCGTTTGACCTTGGAAATGTTCTGAGTGTCGTTGACCAGCGCAATGATCTTGGTGTTTTCGCCGGCCACTTCCTTGGCCGCCAAAATGGTGAATACGTTTTGTGCATCGCTGTCCGACAGGGTGACGATGTACTTGGCTGCACCGGCGTCCGCCAATTTGAGGGTCGCGGTGGCCGAAGGGTCCCCCTCGATGATGTCGGCCTTGTCTGGCAGGTCGTGCTGGCTGCCCGGAGCGCAGATCACCGTGACATGCTCGCCACGTGCCGTCAGGCCTTTGTAGACGTTGTGGGCCAATGAACTGGCGCCCACCAGGATGTAGTGTTTTTTGCGCGCCATGTGGGCCATCCGGCCTTTAATGATGCGCTGGATATTGTTGCTGATCAGCGGCCCGACAATGGACGCCAGGGAAATGGCAAACAGGGTGATGCCCAGCACAATCACCGTCAGGCAAAAATACCGGGACACGGTGGAGTGCGGGAGGATGTCGCCAAAGGCAACGGTGGTCATGACCTCAAGCGCGAAATAGAACGCCGTGGTCAGGTCGGTGACTGGCGGTGCGAACTGCTCACCCAGGTACAACGTGCCCAGCGTGCTGTAGACGGTCAGCGAGGCCAGGCTGACGATTGCAAAAAAGCTGCCGGTGGCCAGGCTGTAGTGGTCAAACTGTCGCCAGTCATAAAACAGCACGGCGATGCTGACTAACGAAAGGTAAGTGACATAGCTGGGCTTTTTCTCGATGAAAAAGTCGATGCAGACCGCCGCCAGCAATAACAGCAGGGCAAAGAACCAACTGATCCGCGACTTGATCAGCAGCCCGAAAGACATCAGTACAAGCACAAAGCCTGTGATGACCACGGGGATTTCCAGCAAGGCGAAAAAGCCCAGGGCTTCTTTCCATGAATGAAACGAGCTGCCCGCAGTTTCGGCCTGCGCGAGCCAGCGTAGCCACACGGGCAGGACCATTGCACAGCCATTGATTGCCACCAGCAGCGCGACGCCATAGGCAAAACTGAGTCGCGATTTAACTTCCTGTAATAAAGCCATGGTTCCCACCTACCACATGTCCGTTATGAGGTTCGGGGGAGTGTAGGACAGGTTTTAAGTTTTACGCTGGCAGGTCGAGACCCCCCGCACGGGCCTTGTTCCAGGCCATTGCGGGGCACAACGAAAGGGCTATTGGCTACAGCGACGAGCGCTTGCCGAAGAAGATTTCGGTGATCAGGTTATTGTCGATCTGATCGCCCTGCAGGGTGCGCACCAGCAGTTCACTGCCCAGCAACGGCAGGGACAGCACCATGTTCGGGGCCACGCGTTTTACTTTGGGGATGTTGTCGGTTTCGTTAACCAGTGCGATGATTTTGGTGGTGTCACCGGCCACTTCCTTGGCAGCCAGAATGGTGAACACATTCTCTGCATCGTTTTCACGCAAGGTGACGATGTATTTGGCCTCGTCGGCACCGGCCAGTTTGAGGGTCGCGGTTGAAGACGGGTCACCCTCGATGATGTCGGCGGTTTCCGGCAGTTCGTGCTGGGTGCCAGGGACATTGATGACGGTGACGTGCTCGCCACGATCAATCAGGCCGGTATAGACGTTTTGCGCCAGTGAGCCAGTGCCGACCAGGATGTAGTGATTTTTACGGGCCATGTGGGTAATCCTGCCTTTGACAATGCGTTGAATGTTGTTGCTGATCAGAGGTCCGGCAATCGACGCCACCGACACCGCGAAGATGGTGATCCCCAGAATAATCACCGTCACGGTGAAGAGCCGGGCATCGGTGCTGTGCGGCACGATGTCGCCAAAGCCGACGGTCGACATCACCACAATGGAGAAATAGAACGCCGAAGGCAGGTCGTTGACCTCGGGGGTGAACTGATCGCCCAGGTACAGCGTGCCCAGTGTGCTGTAGACAATCAGCGAGGCGATACTGACGATCGCAAAGAAGCTGCCGGTGGCCAGGCTGTGGTGATCAAAGCGGCGCCAGTAAAAAATCAGCAGGGCGATGGTGAACAACGAGTAGTAGGCCACGCCGTTGGGATTTTTCACGATGAAAAAATCGACGCAGACCGTGGCGATCAATAACAGCAGCGAAAAAAACCAACTGATGCGTGACTTGAGCAACAGACCGATCGACATCAGCACCAGCAAAAACCCGACGACAAATCCGGGGATTTCCAGCAAGGCTAAAAAGCTTAAGGCGTCCTTCCACGAGTTAAAGACACCGCCCGCCGCATCGGAGTGGGCGATGCCGCGTTGCAGCACCGGCAGAATCAGGGCCATCCCATTGATGGCAGCCACCAGGGCTACCCCATACGCAAACGAGAGTCGCGATTTAACTTCCTGTAATAAAGTCATAATTCCTACGACGTGTCTATTTAGCGGTTTCAAGAGTGTAGGTCAGGTTAATACACCTGACCTTTCTGGCTTCGCGCAGTTTAACAAGTGCCCTTAGACGCTGGCACCCAGTCGGTCATAGCCTCGCAAGTAGTAGTTGAGCCCCGAGATCAGCCAGCAGAGCACGAACAGGGCGATGATCCAGTAGCCAATTTCTCCAAAGTTGTCGTTAAGCGCCGCAATCGGCGCCCATATTCCGCCGCTCAGGTCCAGCTTGTCAGCGATCAGGCCCAGCGCTTCGACGCCGCCGATAAACAACGCGACAAACACCGACGCGGCGGTGATGGTGATGTTGTAGTAGAGCTTGCGCACGGGCTTGGAGAAGGCCCAGCCATAGGCGCCGATCATCACGAAGTTGTCGAGCGAGTCGATCAGCGCCATACCGGCGGCAAACAGCACCGGGAACACCATGATTGACCACAGGTTGATGCCTTGTGAGGCGCTGGTGGCGCTGATACCCAGCAGGCCGACTTCGGTGGCGGTGTCAAAGCCAAGGCCGAACAGAAACCCCACCGGGTACATGTGCCAGCTTTTATTGACCAGGTTAAACAGGCGGCCAAAGATGCGCGCCATCAGCCCGCCCTTTTTGGCCACCAATAGGTCCAGTTCTTCGGCGGGCAAGGTGTGGCCCGCCTTGACCTGTTTGAACTTTTTGTACACCGACAGCAGGATCACCAGGTTAAGCACGCCGAACAGCAGCAGGAACACCGAGGACACCAGGGTGCCGATCAAACCGCCGGTTTCATGGAACCACTCCATGTCGTCCTTGAAGGCCATGGCGGTGGCGGCGATGGCAAAAGAGGCGAGGACCACAATGGTTGAGTGTCCGAGGGAGAACCACGTACCGACGGCAATCGGTCGCTTGCCTTGCTGCATCAATTTGCGCGTGACGTTATCAATGGCCGCGATGTGGTCAGCATCCACCGCATGGCGCAACCCGAAGCCGTAGGCCAGCAACGCGGTGCCCATCAGTACCGGGTTGCTGCCGAACTCGATAAACGCCCAGGCCCACGCGAGCAGGTTGGCGACCACCAGGCCTACCAGTAAATAAATGGCCCGCCTAGTGGTAGCGCTGGTGTCAGAAAGGCTGGAAGGGTGAGCGACAGGGGTCATTGTTGTTCCTCAAAACACTGCACTTATTGACGATGAGAGGGCATAACGTCCTTGTTCGGCACCAGAAATAACCACGACGCGAGCACAAAAGGCATGGTCAGGGTCGGGATGCCCACAGGGGCCAACACAGTATTCAAAGCACCCTGCACAAATACAGTGAAAATTACACCGATCAGCGTGTAGATCAGTACCCGCAAGCGCGGCTTGTTGAAGGTTGAGCCCAGCGCGATGGCGGTCAGTACGGCACTGAACGCATACAAGCCGTTGTTGATGGCCGACTGCTCGCCCTGCAACAGGCTTGCCACCAGCACCGCCAGTAATGAACCCACCAGCCCAAACAGCGCTGCCCACAACGAAGACACTGCCAGACCGGCCAAAAATAATAAACTGCCGACCACGGTGCTCATCAAAAACACTTCGGAGATGCCGTAGAACGTGGCATGGAACACGTCGATGCCGTCGAGCAGGTCTGGTGTATGCGCGACCAGATCGTGGGGCAGGTTGGGCAGGGGCAGTGCGTGGCTGTTCAGGCCGCCAAAGGCATAGCTGGCCAACAGCATGGTCCAGGTCACCAGAACGAAGGGCGCCGTCAGGGCCGCGACTTTCCAGGTTTTCAGAATGTCGGCAATGCAGATGGTGACGATCACCGAGACCACGCCGCCGAGGATGATGCACAGCCAGACGATGGGCGTGACCTCCAGAAACGTCGGCAAGCCAACACCCACCAGGCAGCCGTTGTAGCCGAACAGACCGGCTTTCCATGACGTCTGGTCCTTGAGGTGCATGCCGGTAAACGTGGCTGCGACGGTGCCCAGCACGCTGCCAAATGCGACCGCCGGATTGCCTTCGGCAAAGGCTCCGACAAATATCGCGGCAAAAAACAGCAAGCCGGTCAGCGGGTTGTTCTGGAACATCACCTGCGCGCAGCCGCGCAGGGTGACGTCAATAAACCCCAGCAGTGCGTTGCTGTTTGCCAGTTGCGACCACTTGGATAACGCCGCGTGCATAGTGACTGTCTCCATCGAACCCCGCTGGGAGCCGTGTTCACCTGCTCCCGTCAGCGGCGTTTATTTCCACAAAAAGGGCGGTGGCAAGGTCACGCCCAAGATCTCTTCACGGGCGACGGCCCAGAACGCGCGGATTTGCGCTTTCACGGTGCCGCTGTCATTGCCCAGTACTTTGAAGATTAAGCCGCACTGATTGGGCAAACGTGTGACACCGCTGGCCAGTCCCGCCTGCCTGTCAAATACGGCCGGGATGCGCTCGACAATGCGGTCGTGATGTTCCTGGGGCGTGAGCAACACCACGTTGGCGAACACGTCAAAGGTTTGCATGACGCCGACGGCGTCCAGGCTTTGCTTTTTCGGCTCCAGCACGTATTTCTCGACAAACAGCTCCTTGCCCTCGAGGGTTTCGGCGGACACCCGGGAGGAATACACATCAAAGCCGAAACGCTCATCGACATGGTGATACTTGCGCCCCGACATCAGGGTCTCGCAGTAAAGGGCCGTTGCCGTCGGGTGGATACTGATGCGCGTGTCAGTGATAAACCGCGCATCGCGATGAGGGATCAGCGGGTCGGGCATAAACTCCAGGTAGCCGTTTTCTTCGATTCGCAGGTGCTGAACCTGCGTGGCGTAGTTGGCGTTCATGGAGTGCACTTTGGTCGCCGACTGGGTGGTGACATGCCCGCAGGCGCCCACGCCCACGTTCACATCCGTGGCCAGACGGTCGCCCTGGAGCACGCAACCTGAGGTCGAGATCATGGTCACACAGGGCAGTTGCGGCAGTGCTTCGTCCCAGTACAAGGCCCGTTGCACCAATGACGGCACGCGCCGCTCCATGTCTGCCAGTACGCTGCGCTTGCCGCGTTGTTCAAAACCCAGGCGCAGGTAGCCGCTTTTGCCGACGGCGCCGCTGTGCATCTGCGCGGGTTCGTCCTGGTACTGCGCGAGTTCCGGGGCGTCGTTGCCGAGTGAATGAGCACGAAGCCGTGAAGGGTTGTTCACGATCTGGCTCTGCGCGGTCATGCCGTAACCTCAGCCTTGGTCGCCGGGGCAGAGGGTTTGTGGGCGAACAGGAACATGTGTTCGATCATGTCCACCAGCGCTTCGATGCCATGCCCGGTTTTGCAGTTGGTGAGGATGTAAGGGCGGCCGCTGCGCACCACTTGGGTGTCGCTTTCCATGACCTCCAGGCTCGCGCCGACGTAAGGTGCCAGGTCGATCTTGTTGATAATCAGAATGTCCGCCTGCACCAGGCCGGGACCATTTTTGCGGGGGATTTTCTCGCCTTCGGCGACGTCGATCACGTAGATATAAAAGTCGGCCAGGGCGGGGCTGAAGGTCAGGGTCAGATTGTCGCCGCCGCTCTCGATCATGATCAGGTCGCTGTCCGGGAACTTCTCTTCCATCTCTTCGACCGCGGCGATGTTCATGCTCGGGTCCTCACGCACCGCCGTGTGCGGGCAGGCGCCGGTTTCAACGCCAAGTATCTTGTCTTCGTCGAGGATGCCCTTGAGCGTGCGCTTGACCTGTTTGGCGTCTTCGGTGGTAACGATGTCGTTGGTGATGATCAGCGGTTTGTACCCACGCTGGATCAGGATCGGGGTGATCACTTCAATGACGGCGGTTTTGCCGGAGCCGACCGGGCCGCCAATACCAATACGGGTAATCTTTTTCACAGGCTCTTCCTTGGAAAGTGCAACGGATTCAGTTCATGAACAAACGCACATGGGCTTTGACGTGGACCGCCGCCAGCACGTCGACGATGGGTACATACGACGACATTTGCTCGATGTCGCCGATTTCTGCGATGTCGCAGAAGGTTTCGATGTCATGGTTCAGTTCAAACAAAATGCGCTGGGTGTCGAGGTGGGTGACCCGCATCAGGCGCATGGCCGCGCTGAGGATGGTCATGGCCACACCGTACTGGTGCATCACCACCACTTCTCGGGCACCGATGCCTTGGGTCGACATGACCACGGCCTGGGTGACGGGGTAGGTGCCGGCGGCATGGCCGGCTTTGATTTGTTCGAGCCACCAGCGCACCAGTGGTTTTTCCACCACATGGATCGACATTTCGGCGAGTTTTTTGCCCATGCGGGTGGCCATTAACCGGCTTTCTTCGTTGAGCTTGCGGTTGTTCACCGCCCAGTCGGCGCGCAGGATCGCGTCACGGTCATCGGCCACGGCGGCCCGGTGCGCCGCGACCACGCCCATGCCGTCACAACTGGCGGCCTGTTTGAGGGCGGTGAGGACAAACCCCTTGAGGCTGTCGACATCGTGCACGATGCCGGTCTGAATCGCCGATTCCACGCCGTTCGAGAACGAAAAGGCGCCGACGGGCAATACCGAGTCGCCAAACTGCATGATACGAATCAGATCTGATGCGTTCATCCAAAGTGCCTTATGCCGGGTTTAGTGCTTAGCGTCATGGCTGTGAAACGTCAGGCCGTTGTCATGGCTATGGCTGTGCGGGTCATGCAGGTATTGGCCTTTGATCTGCAGGGCGGCGGCTTCCAGTTTGTCCTGGGGGCTGGCCACATGAACGTGGGTGGCGGTTTCTTCGGCGCCACCAAACAGCAGGCGCGCTTCAGAAGGGGTGAGGTTGGGCAGCACGGTGGCACCGCTGACAAAGGCGTAGGGCAGGTGCTCAAAGCCGTGGGTGCGCATCACCGAGTCCATCATCTTGGTTTCCACCGTGAGCGGGATGTACACCTCGTTGTTTTTGGTCACCGCCTTCCAGTGCTGGTTGCCCAAGGCATGCCCGAGTTCGAAGCTGGTCTTGATCAGCACGTCCAGGGGTTGCTGCTTGAGTTCTCTCAAGTCAATGACCATCACGTCGCGCAGGTTGAGTTGCACCACCACGGCATGCCGGGTGGGCTCATCCCACATCAGTACGTCGCCGTCAGCCAGCACCACGTTGCGGTCCAGCGAGATACCGAGGTCAAGCCCGCCGACGCTGGTGCGGCGGCAGCGGCTTTTTTGCGCTTCACGCTGGTCGAGGACCAGCACATCAATGTCAGCCCCTTGCAGTTTTTGCTTCCAGGCCGGGTCTTTCTTGGCATTGCCCAGAATGTGTTCAATCAAAATCACGTCAAAAACTCCTTATTGAACCCGTAGGAGCGAGCTTGCCTCGCGATCTTTCGATCGTTTAAAAGATCGCGAGACAAGCTCGCTCCAAAAGATTTGTTTGGCTTAGCCGAAGAAGTAGCGCTGGTTCATGGCGGCCACGTCGATGGGTTTGCACGTGGCGTGTACGCCGTCGACCTTGACCTCGAAGGTTTCCGGGTTCACTTCAATTTTTGGCGTCTGGTCATTACGCACCAGGTCTTTTTTGGAGATGGTGCGGCAGTTGCGAATGGCCATGACCTGGCGATCCAGCCCGGCTTTTTCCTTGACCCCGTCCTCCAGCGCGGCTTGCGACACAAAGGTCACGCAGGTGTCCTGCAGGGTTTTGCCGAAGGCGCCGAACATGGGGCGGTAATACACAGGTTGCGGCGTGGGCAGGGAGGCGTTGGGGTCGCCCATGGCGGCCCAGTTGATCATCCCGCCCTTGATCACCATTTTTGGCTTGGCCCCGAAGAACCGTGGGTCCCAGAGCACCAGATCGGCCATTTTGCCGACTTCGACCGAGCCCAGAACATGGCTCACACCTTGGGCGATGGCCGGGTTGATGGTGATTTTCGCGACGTAGCGCAGCACCCGGAAGTTGTCGTTATCCGGGCTGTCTTCCGGCAGTTTGCCGCGAGAGGCTTTCATCGCGTGGGCGGTTTGCATCACCCGCAGCCAGTTTTCCCCGACCCGGCCCATGGCCTGGGAGTCGCTGGAAAACATCGAGATCACGCCCATGTCCTGCAGCACGTTTTCGGCAGCGATGGTTTCCGGGCGCACCCGGCTTTCTGCGAACGAAACGTCGGCGGGCACGTTGGGGTTGAGGTTGTGGCACACCATGATCATGTCGAACAGCTCTGCCTGGCTGTTGACGCCATAGGGCAGGGTCGGGTTGGTCGAACTCGGCAGCACGTTGAGCTGGCTGGCCACGCGGATAATGTCCGGGGCGTGGCCGCCACCCGCACCTTCGGTGTGAAAGGTGTGAATGGTGCGGCCTTCAAAGGCATCAATGGTGTCTTCGACGTAGCCGCCTTCGTTCAGGCTGTCGGTGTGGACCGAGACCTGCACGTCCATTTCATCGGCAATGCGCAGCGAGTGGCGCAGCGCGTTGGAGGTGGCGCCCCAGTCTTCATGGATCTTGAGGCCCGCGACCCCGGCAATGATTTGTTCGGCCAGCGGGGCGTGGGCATAAGAGTTGCCTTTGCCCAGCAAACCCACGTTGATCGGCAGGCCTTCAATGGCCCGCAGCATCTTGCGGATGTTCCACGGGCCGGGGGTTACGGTGGTGCCGTTGGTGCCATCCGTGGGGCCAATGCCGCCGCCGAAGAAGGTGGTAATGCCATTGGACAGGCCGTGGTAGGCCTGTTGCGGCGAGATCAGGTGAATATGGGTGTCGATTCCGGCAGCGGTGAGGATCAAGTGCTCGCCCGAGATGGCATCGGTGCTGACGCCGACCACCATGTCAGTGCTGATGCCGGACATCACGTCCGGGTTGCCGCTTTTGCCGATGCCGCAAATCTTGCCGTCACGAATACCGACGTCGGCTTTGATCACGCCCTGAATCGGGTCAATGATGGTGACGTTGGTGATCACCAGGTCCAGCACGCCGTTGTCGCGGGTCAGGTGGTTGTTGTGACCCATGCCGTCGCGCAGGGATTTACCCCCTCCGTAGACCGATTCTTCGCCGTAACCGCGCAGGTCCTTTTCGATTTCGACGAACAGGTTGGTATCGCCCAGGCGGATTTTGTCGCCGGTGGTGGGGCCAAACAGGCCTGCGTATTCTTTGCGTGAAATGGTGGGCATCGGTGGCTCCTTGCTAATGCCGCGCTGGCGCTGAAGGCGTCACTGCGCAGGTGCAAAAAAAGTGAGTGCATGAGGGGCTGTGCGGGCTACGGATCGGTCTTGGAAAACTTGAAACCCAGCTCGGTGGCAAGTTGTATGGCTTGCAGTTTTTCCGCGCGCTCATGCAGGGCGATGGTGTTGTCTGGCGCCCAGCCGTCGACCAGATTGTTGAAGCCGTACACAGTCTGTTTGCCACCGTAAGGGATCAGCGACACTTCAATTTCATCGCCCGGCTCAAAACGGATCGCCGTGGTCGAAGTGATATTCAGACGTTTGCCAAAGGCGGCAGCCCGGTCGAATTCCAGTGCGCGGTTCACTTCAAAAAAGTGGTAATGCGAGCCGATCTGAATCGGCCGGTCGCCGGTGTTGCGCACTTTGATCTGGGTCACCGGGCGGTCTTCGTTGAAGGTGATCGGTGTGCTGGCGTAGACAATGCCGCCCAGCGGTACATCGTCTTCTTGGCTTTTGGGCACGCCGCCGGGGTCTTTGGCGTTGGGGATGCTGTGCTCAGGATGCGTGTCCTGGTGCGGGCTGGCGGGTGCGGCAGTTTTTTTGCGGGTCATGACGGGCTCCTCAAAACAGGGCTGTGTGCGTTGAGCGATCAAGCCAGGCCGTTATTTGATCGGGTCGTGAACGGTCACCAGACGGCTGCCGTCGGTAAAAATCGCCTCAACCTGAACGTTCGGAATCAGCTCGCTGACGCCTTCCATCACGTCATCTTTGGTCAGCACCTTGCTGGCTTCTGTCATGACGTCTTCAACCGACTTGCCGTCCCGGGCGCCTTCCAGGGCCGTGACGGTGATAATTGAAACGGCCTCCGGGTAGTTCAGCTTCAAGCCGCGCGCCTTGCGGCGCAGCGCCACGTCCGAGAGGGTGTACACCATGAGTTTGTCGATCTCTCTAGGGGTGAGTTGCATAAGCCCTCCTGTTTACAGTGCGGTAAAAATGAGTGTTCGGCGTGTGGGGCACGGCTTGAACCTGCGCCCACGCGAAGAGGCCGGTAACGGGCTGAGCCGTTCAGGCGTGGTGACAATAAATGAGGGTTTTACAGGGGCTGCCCACCCCGATTGACGGGCCGCAGGCACGTAATACCCGATGCAGGTGTGTTTCATCGGCTCGACCGTTCAAATCCATTGCGGTGGGGGCGATCTGAGCCTAGACCATATTTTTTGAGGGGTGAGCGCAAGAGCAATTATTTGGGCACAGGGGTTGTCAGAGCGTGTTGGTAAGGAGTGTTTTTATTTTTTATCTTTTTTGTTTTTAAACAATCAGTTAGTTATTTGCCCATGAGTTTTTCTGAGTGTTCATCGTGAATTCGCGTTGTTATAAAAAATCACAAGACGGTAAAGAATCTTAGTTTTAAGTAGGGTAATTCCTACCTAATAAGTAGGAATTGTCTTTAGTTTTTTGCGCTCAACGTCGATGAGCAGCTACGTGTTCTCGATAGAGGGCGGCATGGAATTGATCATTCAGTTCGGTCAACTGCTGGAGCATTTGCAGGCTCAGCCAGACATAGGCGTAGAACGGGGTTTCGACATTTTTGCTGTTGGCGACTTGCAGGGCCAGGTCCTTGAGGTTACGAGTGGTTTGACGCAACTGGTCGCTGATGTCGTTGTTGCCAATGCCCATGCACAACGTGTTTTGCAGCGACTGCAAGGCTTGGGGGATCAACTGGCGAACCTCACGCAACACCGGCTCATCTTCAATCAGCGTGTGGCTTTGGGCAGACGACCAGTAGGCATCGATCATCAGCGTCAGCGTCGACAGCAGATTCCGGTGCAGCGTTTGCAACCCATGCAAAACCGCAGGCTTGAGCTTGCTTTCACTGCTGGCCGGGACGATGTAGTTACGCAGTTTAAGGATGGTGTCTAGCTCATCCTTTAGCTGTTCTTCCAGTTGCGGCCGCTCAAGGGTCTTCTGCGAAAAGCAGGTTTCGTACAGATGCTTGAGTTTGCCCAGGCTCTGGCTGAAGGTGATGCGCCAGTCGGTGTAGGCGCGCTGCGGGTAGATGCTCGAATAGAGCATCGCCAGCACGGAGCCGGTCAACACATACAGGCTGCGCAGAAGGGCAGACTCCATGTCATTGGGCGGTGAGCAACTGACGACGGCCAGGGTTGAGCCGATGAGCAAGGCCATGTACGGGTGCTTGCCGAGGGTCAGGTAGCCGGCCACAAACATCACCACCGCGCACCACAGCAGCATTGCCGGGAATGAATAAATCTCCAGAAACAGCGCGATCAGCCCGGACACCGCGCCGATCACCGTCCCGCCAGTACGTTGCAGCGCCCTTGAGAACACGTTGCCCCAATACGGCTGCGGCCCCATTACGATCAGCAGGGTGATGAGGATCCACACGGCGCCATCGAGCCTGAAATAACGGATCACGGTGTAGGTGATGAGAAACGCCAAGCTGATGCGCAGGGCGTGGATCCAGCGGTAGTACCGGTAGGTCAGCTGTTCCAGGTTGGAGATCTTTTTACCCAGTTGCATAGATAGCCCCACGACGGCGAAGGATCGGGCAGCCAGCGTAGTTCAGGCTGGCGCGATTGACCATGTGCCATGCTTTAAGCAGATAGCACCCTCTGTATTTGGAATGGCGAGGAGGGTGCCTGCTGCGTTTAAGATGCTCGCGTGGTGCCAAAAAAATAATCGAGGATGGCCTGATGAACGCAATTCCAACGCTGCTGAACCGCAAACCCTTGCCCGAGTCTTTATTGCTCGCACTGGGGCAACTTTTGGGCACGCGGCTGTCGACGTCGGCCAGTGTGCGCGAGCACCACGGCAGCGATATTTCGTCGTTGGGCCCGGTCCCGCCGGATGCGGTTGCGTTTGTCGAGAGCCTTGAGGAGATCATTAGCGTCTCGAGCCTGTGCCACGCCCACGATGTGCCGATGATTCCTTACGGCAGCGGCACCTCACTTGAGGGCTGGCTGCAGGCGGTGCAGGGCGGGGTGTGCATCGATGTGTCGGGCATGAACCAGATTATCCAGATCCGCCCGGACGACATGGACGTGACGGTGCAGCCGGGTGTCACGCGCAAACAATTGAACGCCGCTTTGCACGGCACCGGTTTGTTTTTTCCGATTGATCCGGGGGCCGATGCGTCGTTGGGCGGCATGGCCTCGACCCGGGCGTCGGGCACCAACGCTGTGCGTTACGGCACCATGCGCGAGAACGTGCTGGGCATGACCGCGGTGCTGGCGGACGGTCGAGTGATCCAGACCGGCGGCCGGGCCCGCAAGTCTTCGGCCGGGTATGACCTGACGCACTTGCTGGTGGGTTCGGGCGGTACGTTGGCGACCTTCGCCGAGTTGACGGTTAAGTTACATCCCTTGCCTGAAGCCGTGTCGGCGGCCATTTGCACGTTCCCTTCTGTGGATCAAGCCGTGCAGGCGGTGATCCAGACCATTCAGTTGGGCGTGCCGATTGCCCGCATCGAGCTGATCGATGCGCTGACCGTGCGGGCGATCAACGCTTACAGCAAGACTTCACTGCGTGAAGCGCCGTCCTTGTTCTTTGAATTGCATGGCTCGGAGTCCGGGGTTAAAGAGCAGATTGAAACCGTGCGCCTGGTGGCTGATGAACACGGCGGCCAGGACTTTGAATGGGCGGTCAACCCTGAAGACCGTACCCGGCTGTGGCAAGCGCGGCACGATGCCTACTTTGCTTCGGTGGCGTTGCGTCCTGGCTGCCGATCATTGACCACCGATTCGGTGGTGCCGATTTCGCGCCTGGCCGAGTGCATTGAAGCGACCGCCGCAGACCTTGAAGAAAATGGCCTGCTGGCGCCGATTTTTGGCCATGTGGGCGACGGCAATTTCCACGCCTTGATCCTCGTCGACCCCGACAATGCCGACGAAGTGGCCCGCGCCGAAGCGGTGGCGCACCGCCTGGCCGAGCGGGCGATTGCCTACGAAGGCAGTTGCACGGGTGAGCACGGCATTGGCTTGACCAAGCGGGACTACATGGCGGTCGAGCATGGCCAGAATGCGGTGGATGTCATGCGTTCAATCAAGCACGCGCTAGACCCCAAAGGCTTAATGAACCCCGGCAAGATTTTTGGCTGACGCCTGGGCACCTCAAGGGCTGTAGAATCGCCAGCATGGAAATTCGACAGCTCAAATATTTTGTGGCGATTATTGACTGCGGCAGCCTCTCGGGGGCTGCCCGCGAAGTCTTTGTGGCCCAATCGGCCCTGAGTAAACAGGTCCTGGAACTCGAAAAAGAACTCGGGGTGCAGTTGTTGCACCGCAGCCGCAACGGCGTCAGCGCGACGGATCCGGGCAAAGTCTTCTACGAGTACGCCCAAGGCATTCTCAAGCATCTGCAGGACGCCCGCGTGGCGGTCCTTGACTCGGCGCAAACCCTCAGCGGTTCGGTGGTGGTGGCCTTGCCGCAGAGCGTCGCCAGCCCGCTGGCCTTGCCAATGCTGCGTGCGGTGGCGGCGCGTTATCCGCATATCAGCCTGAACCTTAATGAAGAACTGACCGGCAATCTGTTTGAGCAGTTGCTCTACGGGCGCATTGACCTGGCGTTGTTTACCGATGTCGGCTTGCCTGCCGAAATCGCCTTCAGCCCGCTGCTGCAAGAGGACTTTTACTGGCTCAGCGCGGCGACCGACCCACAGCCTCCGGGCACCAGCGCCCTCACGCTTGAGCAGGCACTGGCGCGCCCGCTGGTGTGGCCGGGGCTGGCTCACGGGCATTGCACGCGGGCGCTGGTTGAGGCTGCGCTGGCCAAACAGGGTGCGTTCGTGGAGTCGGTGGCCCTTGAGGTCAACTCGGTGCACATTCTTAAAAGCGCGGTGGAGGCGGGGATCGGGCCGACCATCATGCCGCTCAACCTGGCCCGCCGCGAAGTTGACGAAGGGCGGTTGATTGCGCGGCGCATAGACTGCCCCGGGTTGAATCGGCGTGTAGGGTTGTGTGTGTCGACGCGCATGCCATCGACCCCGGCGCGGCAGGCCGTGGCCGACCTGATACGCCAGGTGGTGAGCGACATGTGCCTGCAGGATCAATGGCCCGGCAGCCATGTGCTGACCGCCGGGCCTGCCTGAGCGGTCAGGGCCGCTGTGGCAGCGGGTTGGCCGGGGCCAGCCCGCTGATACCGGCCTTGACCTTGGGCACACAGAGACCCAATACGCCGCCCAGCACCAGCACCGCCGCCATCATGTACATCGAGGCTTGGGTGCTGCCGGTGACTTGGGTGATCCAGCCGACCACGATGGTGGCAAAGAAGCCTGCGACGTTGCCCATGGAGTTGATCAGCGCGATACCTGCCGCTGCGGCAGCCCCGCCGACCACTGCGGTGGGCATGCTCCAGAACACCGGCAGGCTGCTGACCATGGCCGCGGTACCAATGGTCAAGCCGATCATGCCGAGCAGCAGATTGCCGCCGAACACTGTGCCAAACAGCACCCCGGCGGCGCCCAGGGTGGCGCAAATTGCCAGGTGCCAGCGGTACTCACGATGGCGGTCTGAGCTGCGCCCCACCAGCACCATGACCACCGCCGCTGCGGTGAACGGAATCGCCGAAAGCATGCCGATCACCCACGGTTGCTCGATGCCGCTGTTGCGGATAATGGTCGGCATCCAGAAGCTGATGATGTACTGGCCCATGACCAGGCAAAAATACACGCCGCCCAACAGCCATATTGTCGGGTTGAGCAACCCTTCGCGTATCGAGTGCCCTTGCTTGCCTTGGTTGTCGCGCTCGATGGCGGCCTGCATACCTTGTTTTTCCTCTGCCGTCAGCCACTTGGCATCGGCGATGCGGTCATGCAACAGATAAAACACCGCTATGCCCAGCGCCACCGCCGGCAAGCCTTCGATCACAAACAGCCACTGCCAGCCTGCGAAACCTGCGACGCCATGCATGTACTGCATGATGAAACCGGAAATCAGTGAGCCCAGCATGTTGGAAATCGGCAAGGCCGAGATAAACAACGCCACCATTACGCCCCGGCGATGGCCTGGGAACCAGGTGGTGAGGTAAAAAATAATCCCCGGGAAGAACCCGGCTTCAGCCACGCCGATCAGAAAACGCAGGGTGTAGAAGCTCCACGGTGTTTGCACAAACATCATTGCCGCCGAGAGCAATCCCCAGGTGACCATGATCCGTGCGATCCAGCGGCGCGCGCCGTAACGGTGCAGGGCGATGTTGCTCGGGACTTCAAACATCAGGTAACCGATGAAGAAAATCCCGGCGCCCAAGCCGTACACCGCTTCACTGAATTTAAGGTCATCGAGCATCTGCAACTTGGCAAAGCCCACATTGACCCGGTCCAGGTACGCGACCAGAAAACACACCATCAACAGCGGCATGACACGCCAGGCCGTTCTGCGATAAGCCGAATCCAGATGCTGATCAATGCGCTCGGGGTGAGGCGAAGATGAATGAGTCATGAGAAGCCCTTTTTTGTTATAGCGCGCCTGAACACGGGCGTGGCCAGGCATCCTTTTTAGGCCGTGCAGAACATAACGTTTACGTAAACGCCAGCAGGGCAACCCAGACTCTAGAGTCGATGGACGATTCATACAATCGTCAGAACGTTTTTTGTAGGACAAAAAAACCCGAATACCCTGTAGGAGCGAGCTTGCCTCGCGATCTTTTGATCTTAGAGGCGCTTTATTTCCCGCTCCAACAGCCGGTAAATGCGCTCGTCCAGGGAATGCGCCACATTGAATCGCATCCACGGAACGATCTGCGCGTTGGGCATGAATAACTGACCGGGGGCCAACAGGATTTTTTCGTCGCGGGCTTTGGTTGCCAGCGCGGTGGAGTCTTCGATCAAGGGATGACGGGCCCACAGAAACATCCCGGCATGGGGTTTGACGAACAGCTCCATGCCCACGCCTTCCAGTAACCGCGCGACGGTTTCGTGGGCGTCGGCGAGGTTGCTCTGTAACTGTTTGACGTGTTTGCGGTGGCGGCCCTGTAGCAATACCGTCAGGGCCAGTTCTTCGGTCAGCTCCGAGGTGGTGAGGCCGCTGACCAGCTTGAGCGGCACCAGTTCGTCGATCAGTTCCTGGTGCGCCGCTACAAACCCGACCCGCAATGCCGGGGCAATGGTTTTCGAAAAGCTGCCGATGTAGATCACCCGCGACAGCTGATCCATGCCCGCCAGCGCTTGTTGGCCGGTGGTGTCGAGGTCGGCGTAAATGTCATTTTCGACAATCAGGAAGTCGTACTTTTCAGCCAGTTGCAGCACCCGGTGTGCCACCGCCAGCGACAGGCTGGTGCCGGTCGGGCAGTGCAGGCGAGTGTTGGTGAAAAACACTTTGGGCCGATGCTGGATAATCAGCGCTTCAAGCACCTCAAGGTTGAAGCCATCGAGGGTGCGCGGCACACCCAGCAGTTTGGCCCCTTGCAAACGCAAGTTGAGGAACAGGTTGTGATAGCCCGGTTCGTCGACCAGCACACTGTCCCCGCGCTGCACCAGATAACGCGTGACCAGGTCCAGCGCATGGCTGCCACCGCTGGTCAGCATGATTTGTTCAGGGTGGGCGGCGATTCGCGTGTCTGCCAGTTTTTCGGCAAGTTTAGCGCGCAGCCGCGGCGAACCTTTGGCCTGCCCGTAACCGGAAAAACTACCGGGCTCGTTGCGGGCCAAGGTGCGCAGGCCGCGTTGCAGGCCGTCGTGGTCTGTCCACTGCTCGGGCAGCAGGCCGATGCCCGGGCGTAATTCCATGCCCATGGGCTGGAAGACTTTTTGCAGCAGCAGGTGCGCGTCAAAGTCGAACTCAGTGTCTTCCTCGTGGGGCTCCGGTACAGGGTCGGGGCGCGGGTTGCCGGGGCTGCTGCGCACATAGAAACCGGCGTTGCGCACCGGCGTCAGGTGCCCGAGCGCCACCAGGCGGTCGTAAGCTTCGACAGCGGTAAAGTGGCTGACCTTGTGGGTCTGCGCGAATTTGCGGATCGAAGGCAGTTTGCTGCCGGATTTCAGCCGGTGTTCTTTGATCGCCAGGCTGATCCCCGAAACGATCTGGTTGACCAGTGACTCCTCGGAGTCGGGATCCAAAAACATCATAAACATCCGTCCAGGCTCGAAGGGCTGCGGTGTGTGTACCGGTAAAAAGACCATAACAGTAATGCGCCGGCAGCAGGTTTTCTGTGCATGGTCGCCGCTGGCGTGCGGGGGCAAGCTTATGCCATTGCCACCTCAATCGAACAAGGACCCGCGATGCACGACACGCCTTTTCAATTCGACCGCAGCCTGATTTCCGATGACGAGTGGAAAACCCGTTGCGACCTGGCAGCACTGTACCGGCTGGTGGCGCATTTTCGAATGACCGATCTGATCGACACGCACATTTCGGCTCGGGTACCGGGTGAGGAAGGGCACTTCCTGATCAACCGCTACGGGGTGTTGTTCCATGAAATGCGCGCGTCCGATTTGGTCAAGATCGACTACGACGGCAATACCGTCGATGCCCATCATGGCCCTGACAGCGTCAACCGTGCGGGTTTCAACATCCATTCAGCCATTCATGCGGCACGGCATGACATCAGTTGCATCGTGCATACCCATACCTCGGCAGGCATCGCGGTGTCCGCGCAAGAAGACGGCTTGCTGCCGATCAGTCAGCACGCGCTGAAGTTCTACCGGCGTCTGGGTTACCACGACTACGAGGGCATCGCCCTCAACCCGGATGAGCGCCAGCGACTGGTGCGCGACCTCGGCCCGCACATGGTGATGATTTTGCGTAACCACGGCTTGCTCGCCACCGGCCGCTCGATTGCCGAGGCGTTTAATCAGATTTACTTCCTGGAGCGCGCCTGTCAGGCCCAGGTTCAAGCGCAGGCGGGCGGGGCGACGTTGCGGTTCCCCTCCGAGGCCGTGTGTGAGTTGACCGCCCAACAGTCCGATGACGAGATTGAGCACAACCTGCATCAACTGGCCTGGTCGTCTGTGTTGCGTTTGATTTCTAAAGATCAAGGAGATTACCAAAGCTGAGGGACAGCAGCGGTCAGGTCGTCACCGGCCTGACTCAACACTCGACTGGCCCCAGAGCCAGATGTGCGAAGCTGGGCGCTCGCTCAGTGAGCGCTGCCAAGCGTGATTCAACTCTGCCATAACAATTAATCCTAGAGGTAGATATGAAAAAGACAGCAATCGGAGCCTTGCTTATCGCGGCTATTTCGGCCAATGCGATGGCTAACGAAATTACCGTGATTTCGTTTGGTGGTGCCAGCAAGGACGTGCAGACCGACGCGTTCTACAAACCCTTCGCCAGCGCCAGCGGCAACAAAGTGATCGCGGGTGAGTACAACGGCGAGATGGGCCGAATCAAAGCCATGGTCGACACCAAGAGTGTCAACTGGGACGTCGTGCAGGTCGAAGCGCCGGAGCTGATTCGCGGTTGCGAAGAAGGCCTGTTTGAACCCCTCGACCAAAGCAAGCTGGGCAACCCGGCGGACTACGTGCCGGGCACGCTGTCCGAGTGTGGCGCCGGTGTGCTGGTGTGGTCGATGGCCATGGCCTACAACGGTGACAAAGTCAGCAGCGCGCCGACCGGCTGGGCCGATTTTTGGGACACCCGCAAATTCCCTGGCAAGCGCAGCCTGCGTAAAGGCGCCAAGTACTCACTCGAAGTCGCGTTGATGGCCGACGGCGTACCGTACGCCGACATCTATAAACAGCTGTCTACCAAGGAAGGCGTCGATCGCGCGTTCCGCAAGCTTGATGAGATCAAGTCCGATATCCAGTGGTGGGAAGCCGGTGCGCAACCGATGCAATTTTTGGCCAGTGGTGATGTAGTCATGACCACAGCTTTTAATGGCCGAGTATTCGCCGCTCAACAATCCGGGGCCAACCTTAAGGTGGTCTGGAATGGCAGCATCTACGCCATCGACTCATGGGCGATCCCGACTGGCAGCAAAAACAAGGAAGTGGCCGAAGACTTTATTGCCTTCACCCTCAAGCCGGAAAACCAAAAGATCCATACCAAAGAGTTGGGCTACGGCTCGGTCAACCTGAACACCGCAGCGTTGTTGGACCCGGCCCTGGCAGCACGGCTCAATACCGCGCCGGATAACCTGTCCCAGGCCATGCCGATCAATAACGAGTTCTGGGTCAACCATGGCGAAGAACTGGAGCAGCGCTTCAATTCATGGGTCGCCAAAACCAAGTAATCGCGGCGAATAAATGTGGCCTGTCAGCAGGCCGCATTGCGTTTGGCGCAGAGGTTCAGATAACCGGATTGCGCCCGCCGTTCACCGGCAGGATCGCGCCGACGATGTAACTGGCCCGGTCGCTGGCGAGAAACAGCGCCGCGTCGGCCACTTCCTCAGGTTTCCCGTAACGCCCCAGCGGCACGCTGGCCACGCCACGCGCCAACGCTTCTTCGGGGGAAATATTCAAGCGCTTGGCTTCCACGGCCACCGATTGTTCGACCCGGCCGGTGAGGGTATAGCCGGGGTTGATCGCATTGATCCGGATGCCCTGCGCCGCGTAGTGTTCGGCGGCGCCGACGGTGGCCAGCATTAATGCGGCGTTGGCGGCCCCGCCGGACAGGTGAGTGCTGGTCGGCACCTTGCCGCCCGAACCGATGATATTGACGATTACGCCCTGACCGCGGGCGCGCATGCCCACCAGTACGGCTTGCTGGCTATTGATCACCGGATAGTATTTGTCCTCCATGCCCGCGCGCAGCGCCTGGCCGTCGAGGTCTTGCGGGTCATAGCGTTTGGCCGCTCCGGCGCTGTTGATCAGGATGTCGACAGGGCCATGCTGCGCTTCGATATCGGCGATCACCTGCACTGCATTTTCGTAGACCGACAGGTGGGCGGCAAAACCGCTTGCCTTGATCCCGTCCTGCTCCAGGGTTTTGAGCGCAGCTTCGATGTTCTCAAGGGTTCGCGACACGATCACCACACGGGCCTGTTCCTGGCCGAATGCGCGAGCGCAGGCCAGGCCGATGCCCTTGCTGCCGCCGGTAATGACCACAAGTTTTCCACGCAGATTGAGATTCATGCCAGGGTTCCTGTCAGTGGGTTAAACGAGTGAGCATCATAGACCTGATGATGGGTACGCAGCAGCTGTTGGCCAGATCAAGGTCAAGAGATCGCGAGGCAAGCTCGCTCCTACAGCTGTGTCGTCACAGACAAGACGAGGGCGTCAAGCAGCGAGAAAAAAGGGCCATTACCCTCATGGGGATCCGGTAATGGCCAAGATTCTCAACCAAAGAGAGCGTCAGGCATCAACCTGACGGCGGGCAATTTACCTGTCCGGGGTTTAGTTAGCTAGCTAAGGAGCTGGGATACAGTTTTACCTTCTGCGCAATAATGGTGCGCCGTTTGCCTTCTCTAATGGGCGATGCTGTTTGATGCATCTGGCCTCTGCGGGCCTTAAACGCTAACCTTGCGGCCATGCAAATACCTGACTTGAATCTGCTGGTTGCCCTCAATATCTTGCTCGAAGAGGGCTCTGTGGCGGGCGCTGCCCGACGCATGAACCTCAGTGCTCCGGCCATGAGCCGCACCCTGACGCGTATCCGCGAAGTGTTAAATGACCCGATTCTGGTGCGTTCCGGGCGCGGGCTGGTGCCAACCCCCAGAGCGCTGGAGTTGCGCGAGCAGGTACGCGGCGTGGTGGAGCTGGCGCACGGGGTGTTCACCCAAAGCCAGGACAGCGATTTGCGCACGCTGGAGCGCACGTTCAGCATTCGCTCCAACGATGTGTTTTTCGGTGTGTACGGCGAAGCGTTGCGCCAGCGCATGGCCCAGGAAATGCCCAAGGCGACCTTGCGGGTTGTGCCCGAAGGATTTACCGACGATCAGGCGCTGAACGAGGGGCGCATCGATTTGACCATCTGCGCCACGAACAAATTTTCTGCGGACATCAAGGTCCAGCGCCTGTTTACCTGTCCGTTTGTGGGGCTGGCCCGCGAAGGTCACCCCATTTTTGACCAGCCGCTCACCGTGCAACGCTTTACCGAGTTTGACCACATCAGTGTGTCCCGCCGGGGTGTTCCTCGGGGGCCGATCGATTCGATGCTGGCTGAGATGGGCCTGGAGAGGCGCGTGTCCTTTACCACTCCGACTTTTTATTCAGCGATCTTTGCCCTCGCAGCTTCCGACCTGATTTTGCCGCTCATGCCGAAAATGCTGGTTAAAACCCTTGAACCCATGGGCTTGAAGCTGCGCCAGTTTGAGCTGCCCATCACCCTGCAGCCTGTCGAAATCAGCCAGGCCTGGCACCCGCGTCTGGACAATGACCACGCCCATCGCTGGTTGCGTCGCACCCTCAAAACCTTCTGCGATAACGCCACTGTCTGATTGTGGATTGCGTCTGGCGCACTCCACAGTTAGCTATTTATCAATTTTTATAGCATTGCCGCTTGGTTAAACTTTTTGTCATCTAGTTAGAAGACGGAGTTAGCCATGTATTGGCGTTTTAAGCGTGGGCGTGATTGGGCGCCGGGAGCCTGGCGGTGACCTCGCTGGCCGCAGGCTCGGTCAGCGTCGCGCCGCCCGTTGCAGCGCCACCGGCCAGTGCCGCGTTTGGCCTGCGGATTTTTACCGGGCTGGTGGGGGTACTGCTGGCGGTGTTGGTCTCGGGTTTTAACGAGAACGTGACCAAAGTGGCGATGCCGGACATACGCGGCGCCATGGGCATCGGTTATGACGAAAGCACCTGGTTGCTGGCGGTGTATTCGGCCACGTCGATCAGTGCCATGGCCTTCGCGCCGTGGTGTGCGGCGACGTTCTCGCTGCGCCGTTTCACCTTGTGTGCGATCGGCGCGTTTTTGCTGCTGGGCATCTTGTGCCCCTTCGCCCCCAACGTTTCTGTGTTGATGTTGCTGCGGACCTTGCAAGGGTTTGCCGGGGGCGCGTTGCCGCCCATGTTGATGTCGGTGGCGTTGCGTTTTTTGCCGCCGAACATCCGCTTGTACGGGCTGGGCAGTTATGCGCTGACCGCCACCTTTGGCCCCAGCTTTGGTACGCCGTTGTCGGCCTGGTGGGTGGAATACGCCGGTTGGCAGTGGGCGTTCTGGCAAGTCATTCCCCTCAGCCTGCTGGCCATGGCTTGTGTGGCCTGGGGTTTGCCACAAGACCCGCTGCGCCTGGAGCGTTTCAAGCAGTTTGACTGGCGCGGGCTGATGCTCGGCTTGCCCGGTTTGATCATGCTGGTGCTGGGCCTTGAGCTTGGCCAGCGGCTGAACTGGTTCGAGTCCGAAATGATCCGGATCTTTATCGTCGGCGGGCTGGCTTTGCTAGTGCTGTTTTTCATCAATGAATGGTCGCACCCGCTGCCGTTCTTCAAATTGCAGTTACTGAAGAACCGCAACCTCTCCAGCGCTTTGCTGACCCTGGCCGGGGTGCTGTTTGTGCTGTTGGCGGTGATCAAGATCCCGTCCAGCTACTTGGCGGAGATTCAGGGCTATCGCCCGCTGGAAACCGCGCCGGTGATGCTGATGGTGGCCTTGCCGCAGTTGATTGCGCTGCCGCTGGTGGTCGCCCTGTGCAACCTGCGCCGGGTTGATTGCCGCTGGGTGCTGGCCATCGGTCTGGGCTTGCTGGCGTTGGCCTGTGCACTGGGTTCGCAGGTGACCTCGGTGTGGAGCCGCGAGAACTTTTACGCCTTGCAGGCGATTCAAATCATCGCTCAGCCGATGGCGGTGATCCCTTTGCTGATGCTGGCCACGGGTGGCCTCAATCCGGCTGACGGGCCATTCGCATCGGCCTGGTTCAACACGGTTAAAGGCTTCTCGGCGGTGGTGGCGGGCAGTGTGTTGCAAGTGCTGACAGTCAACCGTGAGCACTTCCACTCGATGAGCCTGGTCGATCGCCTGGGCAACTCGCCGCTGGTGTCTGCCGGGGTCGATCTGGCGCACCGGGTGCACCAGCAGGCGATGGTACTGACCTCGTCGGATTTGTACCTGTGCATGGCCGGTGTCGCGATTTTATTGGTTGTCATTATTCCTTTTGGCCCGACGCGGATTTATCCGCCGGGCACAGTGGCGGGAGCAGTTAAATGAGTACAACAAACGGGCGCAAGCCTTTGCTGATGGCGGGTGCAGGGGTAATGGCGCTGGCGGTGCTGTACGGGTTGTGGCGCGTGGTGTTTGCCAGCGGTCCGGAGCAAAGCACCAATGATGCTTATGTGAGTGCCGACTTCACCCTGATCGCGCCGAAAGTCGCGGGTTTTATTGATGAAGTGCTGGTAGAGGACAATCAGCCGGTCAAAGCCGGGCAGTTGCTGGCGCGCATCGATGCGCAGGATTACCAAGCCAGCGTGATGGCCGCCCAGGCCATGGTGGCTACAGCCCAGGCCCAGCAGATGAATGCTCAGGCGATGCTTGAGCGCCAGCGTTCGCTGATCGAAGAGGCCAAGGCCACGGTCGATGCCGACCTCGCTCAGGTGGAGTTCGCCGAGCACGAGTTGCAACGCTATGAGCACTTGGCCGGGCAGGGTGCAGGCACTCTGCAAAACTCGCAGCAGGCGAAGAACCGTTCACAGACAGCCCGAGCGCAATTGGCGCAACACCGCGCGGCACTGGAAGCCGCCCGTCAGCAAACTCGAGTGCTGGCCGCGCAACACACCGCCGCCGAGGCTTCGGTGCAGCATGCACAAGCGTTGCAGGCACGGGCAGAACTGGAGTTGTCGTACACCCAGTTGGTGGCGCCGTTTGACGGCGTGGTCGGGCGTCGCAGCGTGCGCAAAGGCGCTTACGTCAAGCCGGGCGACACCTTGCTCGCGGTGGTGCCGGTGGCCAAGGCCTACGTGGTGGCGAACTTTCTTGAGCATCAACTGACGCACATGAGCCCGGGGCAGCGGGTGATGGTCACGGTTGATACCTTCCCCGGCGAGCAACTGCACGGCACCGTCGACAGTATTGCCCCGGCCACGGGGGTGACGTTCTCGGCCATCGCGCCGGATAACGCCACCGGCAACTTCACCAAGGTGGTTCAGCGCATCCCGGTCAAAATCACCCTGGACTCAGACCAGCCGTTGATCCAGCAACTGCGTCTGGGCATGTCGGTGGATGCATCCGTCGACACCGCCAGCACCTCCGGGCAGCAGGTCAGCGCACGATGAACAGCAAAATAATGACCTGCGCCGTCACCTGTTACAGTCTGCTGAGCCTTGGCGGTTGCGTGATGGGCCCTGACTTCAAGACGCCCGAGACACCGTTGGCCGCGCATTGGGCGAACACGCCAAGCCAATCCGGGCACAGCGGGACGGCTGAGTCGCCGGTGGACATGCGCTGGTGGGACAGTTTTGGCGACGCGCAGTTATCGGCGTTGGTACGTGAAGCCCAGACGCGCAACTTTGACCTGCAAATGGCTGCCAGCCGCCTTGAGCAAAGCCGGGCCATGCGCCGTCAGGTCGCCGCCGACACGCTGCCGGCGGTAGACGGTTCGGCGGGCTACAGCCGCAGTCGCAACAGCCAGCGCGGCTTGAATGACCCGTCGGGTAAAGAGGGCAAGCAGGCTTTTAATCTGTGGAACGGCGGGCTCGGCATCAGTTGGGAAGCCGATTTGTGGGGCCGCGTGAAGCGCTCGGTGGAGGTGGCAGATGCATCGGTGCAAATGGCTGAAGAAGACCGCCATGCCGTGCAACTGCTGGTGATTGTGCAGACCGCCCAGGATTACATTGAGCTGCGCAGCACCCAGCAAGGGCTGGCGGTTGTCGAGCAGAACCTGCACATCGCCCAGCGCAGCCTGGAACTGACCCGCCTACAACTCAAGGAAGGCGTGGCCACAGACCTGGAAGTTTCTGAAGCGGCCGCCCAAGTCGCAGAAATCCAGGCGCGTCTGGCACCGTTGCAACAGCACAGCGCGCAATTGATCAACGCCCTGAGCCTGTTGCTGGCACGCGAACCGAGAGCCTTGCAGGCGCAATTGAGCACGCCAGCCAACGTACCGTCCTATGCCGCGACCGTACCAATCGGCTTGCCCAGCGAACTGGCAGAACGACGTCCGGACATTCGCCGCGCGCAGGCCCAACTGCATGCAGCCACGGCCGCGATTGGCGTCGCCGAGGCGGACTTTTACCCGCGCATTACCTTGTCCGGGAATATGGGGTTTCAGGCGTTGCAACTGTCGGACCTGGGCAGTTGGGGCTCGCGCAGCTTTGCCTTTGGCCCGGGGCTGAGCGTGCCCTTGTTCGAGGGTGGACGCCTGAAGGGCGCGCTGCAATTACAAGAAGGCCGCCAGCAAGAAGCCGGTATTGGCTTTCAGAAAACCGTGCTGCGTGCCTGGCACGAAGTGGACGACGCGCTGGTGGCGTACCAGGCCAACCAGCGCCGCCGCGACAGCCTGCTGCAGGCGGTCGCCCACAACCAGCGGGCACTGGACAGCGTTCACCAGCAGTACACCCAGGGCACCGTGGACTTTCTTAACGTGCTGACCGTGCAAAACGCACTGCTGGCCAACCAGGCGGCGCTGGTCGACAGCACCGCCCAGGTCTCACTCTCGCTGGTCGACCTGTATGGCGCGCTGGGCGGAGGCTGGCAGGGCTAATAAATCGAGACCCTATCGCGAGACAGGCTCGGGCCAAGGATTTGAGGCGCATCCCGAATCCAACGCACGAGCTTGTCTCGCGATAGGGTCTTTTTACTACCCCTCCACGTGTAGGAGCGAGCTCGCCTCGCGATCTTTTGATCTTAAAGATCGCGAGGCAAGCTCGCTCCTACAACATTCAGCACGACGAGTTGCAGCGTTCGTATCTGCGTGGCTGCGCAGGGATTTGTTATGCTCGGCCCTCGAATCAAGCGCCAGCATAGGCGTGTCCAGTTCACTTTGAGCGTATTTATGTCTGCCGATACTCAAGCTGTCACGACGCGTTTTTCGCGCTCCGACTATAGAACTCTGGGGCTGGCGGCCTTGGGTGGGGCGCTGGAAATCTATGATTTCATCATCTTCGTGTTCTTCGCCCTGACCCTCAGCCAGCTGTTTTTCCCGCCCGATATGCCGGAATGGCTGCGCTTGCTGCAAAGTTTCGGGATTTTTGTGACCGGCTATCTGGCCCGCCCATTGGGTGGCATCTTGATGGCGCATTTTGCCGATCATCTGGGGCGCAAACGGGTGTTCAGCCTGAGTATCCTGATGATGGCCCTGCCGTGTCTGCTGATCGGGATCATGCCGACGTATGCCGATATTGGCTATTTCGCGCCGCTCTTGCTGCTGGCGCTGCGGATTTTCCAGGGCGCCGCAGTCGGCGGTGAGGTGCCCAGTGCCTGGGTGTTTGTTGCCGAGCACGCGCCTGCCGGGCGTCGCGGCTATGCCTTGGGCTTTTTACAGGCCGGTCTGACCTTCGGTTATTTGATCGGCGCCCTGACGGCGACCTTGCTGGCGCAACTGTTTACCCCGGCCGAAATCCTTGATTACGCCTGGCGCTTTCCGTTTTTGCTGGGCGGCGTATTTGGCGTGATCGGTGTGTGGCTGCGTCGCTGGCTGAGCGAAACCCCGGTGTTTCTGGCTTTGCGCGAGCGCCGTGAGGGCAGGGTAGAGCTACCTTTGCGCACAGTATTGCGGGATTTTCGCCCGTCATTGCTGCCCGCCGCGTTGCTGACCTGTGTACTGACCAGCGCCGTGGTGGTGTTTGTCGTCATTACCCCCACCGTGATGCAACAGCAGTTCGGCATGACCGCCAGCCACACGTTTGCCTTGAGCAGCGTAGGCATCGTGTTTTTGAACATTGGCTGTGTGTTGGCGGGTCTGGTCGTTGACCGCATCGGCGTCTGGCGCAGCATCGTGCTGTACAGCGTGCTGTTGCCACTGGGGATTGGCGTGCTCTACGCCAGCCTGGTCGGGCAATGGGGCTTGCCGGGGCTGGCTTACGCGTTGGCCGGTTTGACCTGCGGGATCGTTGGTGTGGTGCCGTCAGTCATGGTTGGCTTGTTCCCGGCTGAGATTCGCGTATCGGGCATTTCTTTTACCTACAACATCGCTTACGCGCTTTGGGCCAGTACCACGCCGTTGTTGCTGATTGCCCTGATGCCGTGGAGCCCGTGGGTGTGCGTGTTGTTCTGTGGGGTGATGGGCCTGGTCGGCGTGCTCACGGCCCGCTGGTTCGGCTTTGCCCGTGGCCATCAGGTCGAGCGGCGTTTGCGCGCGTTGGCAGAGGTGTGATGCAGAAACCTTCCGTCAGCGCAATGATTGCTGGGATTAATAGGAAGCATTACTATTCACGCCCCACCTATTCAGTCCAGTGCGATGACTCACAAAGTGCCCCGCCGAGCGGGCTTTTTTGAACATTACGAAGAGTTGATCGGTACCTGGACGCGTCGCTTGCGTAATCGCCAGCAGGCGCAAGACTTGGCCCATGACACTTTTGTACGCGTGCTCGAATCCACTTCGGAGGCCGTCGAGCAGCCGCGTGCCTATTTGCATCAAATGGCGCGTAATATCGCTGTCGATGGTTTTCGCCGTGAAGAGTTACGTGACGCCAAGGAGCAGGCAGCCGTTCCCCCAAGTTCGTCCGAGACGGGCGACCCGGAGCAGTACATGCGTGCTATCCAGTTGGCTGAGTCTGTTGAAAAAGCCCTGCAAGAGCTCCCGCTGAACTGCAGGAAGGTGTTTGTCTGGCAGAAGATCGAAGGCCTGACTCAAGCCGAGATCGCCGAGCGCCTGGGACTGTCCAAGAACATGGTGGAAAAATATATGATCCGCACCCTGCGACATCTGCGTGAACGGGTGGAGGCTCAATGATGGATACGCGTGACGGTACCCACGACATCGCCAGTGTGCGTGACGCTGCCGCAACCTGGTTTGCCCGTGTGCAGGCGCAGGCCTTGAATGCCGGGGATCAGGCAGAATTCGAGGCCTGGCGTGCCCGCCATCCGAGCCATGAAACGGAATACCAATGGCTGGTCAACCTCTGGTCGGCAGCAGATTTGCTGCCCAAGGAGCGCCTGCAGGCCCTCTGCGAGGTGCCGGTCAAGCCGATCAAGCGCCGTTCTGTACTGGGTTTTGGTCTGGCGGCCAGCGTGCTGGCAATGGCGGGCGGCGCATTGGTGTGGACGCAGTTGCAGTCTATGGGCAATTACCAGGGCAGCTTTGCCACCACGGCAGGCGAGCGCCGCACCGTAACCTTGCCGGACGGCTCGGCCATCGAACTCAACAGCCGCAGCCAGTTGCTGGTCAGTTTTGAACGCCAGCAACGCACGGTGGTGCTCAAGCAGGGCGAGGCGATGTTCAACGTGGCCCACGACACGGATCGGCCTTTTGTAGTGCTCGCAGGCCCTGGCCAGGTGACCGTCACCGGCACCCGTTTTGATGTGCGCCACGAGGACGGCCAGGCGCAAGTCGCTGTGGAGTCGGGCACTGTGCGGGTGCAGGGTAACGAACCCGGATCGCGGGTTAACCTGACGGCAGGGCTGGGCACGGTGGTCAATGCCCAAGGGCAGGTGGCGGCCGTACAGCCAGTGAATACCGAAGCACTGACGGCCTGGCGCAAGGGGCAACTGGTGTTCAATAACGCCAGTCTGGCTGAGGTTGCCGCTGAAGTGTCGCGCTATCGGGACACGCCGCTGCACGTCAGTACGCCAGCGCTGGGGCAGTTGCGTCTGACCAGCGTGTTCAAGACCAACGACACCGACGCCTTGCTCAGCGCCTTGCCGCGCATCCTGCCGGTGGCGATCAAAACCCGTGACGATGGCAGCCAGGAAATCATCTCGGCAAAATAATTTCAGATCGGATTCAGGTTTTTTTCGAGTTCTTCGTCTTCTTGATCAACTGCAACTGGTTTGCATTAACAAGCGCAATCAAATGCGATCAACTGGGCAAGACTCGACGTGAAAAACAACCATCCTTGTGTGCGGTTTTCCTCGCTTAAATCATCTTTGAAAGCTCCATCGTCCAGCGCACGATCGCGCTTGTTGCCACTGGCGCTGGCCCTCGCGGTCAGTGCGGCGATGCCCGCTGCGTTTGCCGGCGAAGCCGTTGCCAGCGCCATCCATATCCAGGCCCAGCCGTTGGGTGCCGCGTTGAGCCAGTTGGCGCAGCAAACCTCGTTGCAGGTGTTTTTCAGTCCGCAACTGGTGGCCGGCAAGCAGGCGCCTGCGGTCAACGGCAACCTGTCACCCGAGCAAGCGCTGCGTGAACTGCTGCAAGGCAGCGGCTTGAACTACCAGCTTGATGGCGACGCCGTGACCCTGACCCCGGCGGCCACCGTGAGCGCTTCCGACGCTTCCGGCCCGCTGGAACTGGGGCCGGTTGACGTGAAAGTGGTGGGTAACTGGCTGGGCGATGCCAACGCCCAAGTGGTGCAGAACCACCCCGGTGCGCGAACAGTGGTGCGCCGCGAGGCGATGGTCGAGCAGGGCGCAATGACCGTCGGCGACGTGCTCAAGACCATTCCCGGTGTGCAGGTACAGGAATCCAACGGCACCGGTGGCAGCGATATCTCCCTCAACGTCGGCGTGCGCGGCTTGACCTCGCGCCTGTCGCCCCGTTCGACCGTATTGATTGATGGCGTACCGGCGGCGTTTGCTCCGTACGGCCAGCCGCAACTGTCGATGGCGCCGATTTCCTCGGGCAACCTCGACAGCATTGACGTGGTACGCGGTGCCGGTTCGGTGCGCTACGGACCACAGAACGTGGGCGGCGTGATCAACTTTGTGACCCGCGCCATCCCGGAAACCTTTCAGGGCGAAGTCGGCACCACTCTGGAAACCTCCGAGCGTGGCGGCTGGAAGCACCTGGAGTCGGCCTTTTTGGGCGGTACTGCGGACAACGGTATCGGTGCTGCATTGCTCTATTCCGGTGTCAAAGGTGATGGCTACCGGGCGAGCAATAACAACAACGACATCGACGACGTGTTGCTGAAAACCCATTGGGCGCCGACCGATCAGGACGATTTCAGCCTTAACTTTCACTACTACGATGCCACCGCCGACATGCCCGGTGGCCTGACGCAGAAGCAGTTCGATGCTGACCCGTACCAGTCTGTACGCGACTGGGACAACTTCACCGGGCGGCGTAAGGACGTGTCCTTCAAATACCTGCGGCAGATTGATGACCAGACCCAGTTTGAAGTCCTGACCTACTACACCGACAGCTTCCGTGGTAGCAACATTGCCGCGCGCAACCTGCAAACCCTGGCCTCGTACCCGCGTAGCTATCACACCTTCGGCATCGAGCCACGGGTGTCGCACGTCTTCACCCTGGGTGAGGTTACCCAGGAAGTGGGCATTGGCTATCGCTACCTGAAAGAAGCCATGCAGGAAGAGGCCAGCCAACTGCAACTGGTCAATAACGTGCCTGTGGCCCGTCCAGGGGCTGACGGCCATATTTATCAGGACCGCACCGGCGGGACCGAAGCCAACTCGTTCTACATCGATGACAAGATCGATGTCGGTAAGTGGACCATTACCCCGGGCATTCGCTTCGAGCGCATCAGCACCAACTGGCAGGACCACTCGGTGCTGGACAACAAAGGCGTGCCGGTCCCGGAAAAAAACCGCAGCATCGACAGCAACGAAGCCTTGCCGGCCTTGAGCGTGATGTACCACCTATCCGATGCCTGGAAACTGTTCGCCAACTACGAAACCTCGTTTGGCAGCTTGCAGTACTTCCAGTTGGGTCAGGGCGGCCAGGGCGACCAGACCGCCGCGGGCCTGAAGCCTGAGAAGGCCAAGACCTATGAAATCGGTACCCGTTATGACAATGGCGTGTGGGGCGGCGAAGTCACGCTGTTCTACATCGACTTTGCTGACGAACTGCAATACGTGAGCAACGACGTGGGCTGGACCAACCTCGGCGCGACCAAGCACCAGGGTATCGAGACGTCGGTTCATTACGACATGTCGACGCTTAACCCGGCCCTTGACGGCCTGTCGGTGAACGCCGGTTTCACCTACACCAAAGCCACCTCCGAGGGTGACATCGCCAACTTCAAAGGCCGTGACCTGCCGTTGTACTCGCGCCAAGTGCTCAACCTGGGCGCCCGCTACGTGGTCAACCGCTGGAGCTACAACCTCGACATGTTTGCCCAGTCGCAACAGCATGCACCGGGCACTGGCGGTGTTTACATCACCGACCCGACACCGGACGGCCAATACGGTGATATTCCGGGTTACGCCACCTGGAGCACCCGTGTCGGTTACGACTTTGGCCCTGAAGCGTCGAACCTGAAAGTGGGCGCGGGCATCAAAAACCTGTTCAACCAGGAGTACTACACCCGTTCCAGCGACAACAACTCGGGTATCTACGTGGGTGAGCCGCGCACGTTCTTCGTGCAGGCCAGCGTAGGGTTCTAAAGCAGCACGGCTTGCTTGCGATTTTTTGAACGATCAAAAGATCGCGAGCAAGCTCGCTCCTACAAGTACGTGGGGGTCAGACTTTCAAGATGCGCCCGCTGATGGCCACGCCTACCAGCATCACGGCGATCAGGCCGAAGGCGATGTTCAAACTGCTGGCATGGGCGATAAAGCCAATGGCCGCAGGCCCAACCAAAATTCCCGCATAACCCAGCGTAGTAATGGCCGGCACGGCGATGCTCTCAGGCATCACGGTCTGCTTGCCCACCGCGGTGTACAGCACCGGCACGATATACGAGCAGCCGGCACCCACCAGCGCGTAGCCCAACAGCGACACTTCCCAGTCCGGCGCCACTGTCGCCAACGCCAGCCCGGCGGCGGCAAATAGACCGCCCAGAACGATGACCCGACGTGCGCCCAGGCGGCTGACGATGGTATCGCCAAGCAAACGGCCTGCCGTCATGGTCAGGGCAAACGCGGCATAACCGAGCCCGGCATACACCTCGTTGATGTGTTTTTCAGAGGTCAGGAATACCGCGCTCCAGTCGAGCATCGCGCCTTCAGCCAAAAACACGGTAAAGCACAGCAGGCCGATAAACAGCACTACGCCATGGGGGATGGCAAACGCCGGGCCGCTGCTCTCGCTGCCATAGGGCAACAGGTGCGGAGCGGCCTTGAACAGCGCTGCGAGGATCAGCACGATGACCACGGCCATGGCCCACAAAGGCGTCAGACCGACGGCCAGCAGGCCGCTGACCCCGGCAGCGCCGACGATCCCGCCGACACTGAATAAACCATGAAAGCCGGACATCATGTTGCGCCCGCTGGCGCGTTCAACAATCACTGCCTGCAGGTTGACGGTGGAGTCGACGGTGCCCAGCCCGGCGCCAAAGACAAACAGCGTGGCAATCAGCAACGGGATGGAACTGACCGTCGCCAGCAGCGGCAGACTCAGGCAGATCAGCAGGGTCCCGGCGGTCAGTACCCTACGGCAACCAAAGCGGGTGGCCAGCACCCCGGCTATCGGCATTGCCAGAATCGAACCGACGCCCAGCGACAGCAGCAACAGCCCCAGCGTCGCGTCATCCAGCCCGGCGCGCGCCTTGGCGTAAGGCACCAGCGGTGCCCAGGCAGCGATGCCGAAGCCGGCAATAAAAAAGGCAATTCGCGTCGAAAGTTGTTCGAGACGCCCCGGAACCGGAGGCGCTTTAGGCATGGAGGTCATGGTCTTCCTTGAAGGACAAGCGGCAAAAACAAAGCAACATCCTTACACAGTTGCGGCCAACCTCGCGACATCGCGAGCGCCATCACGCTGTGGGAGCGGGCTTGCTCGCGATTGGATCGACGAGGTGTAACAGATAAACCCAGTCGTTTGCATCGCGAGCAAGCCCGCTCCCACGGGGGGGATAGAGGCTGAGAGCCTAGACTTTACGCCGCGCGAACACCCAACCCAATAGCAGCACCAGTACGACAATCGCGCCCCAGGCCAGCACCGGGGCGTATTTGATCAGCCAGCTCACCGGTGTTTTATCCGACAGAATGCTGGCCACCTCTTGTTCATCCGGCCCGGAGCTTGGCACTTGCCCAAATGTCGAACGTGCGTAGCGGGCCAGTGCGGCGATTTGCTCGTTGTTCATTTGGTCACGGAAACCGGGCATGAGGATGTGCCTGCCATCCATTTCGAGGTTGATGCCCCCGGCGATGACGTGTACCAGGTTATTGGGATGGGCCGAGCGCAAGTCGCGCAACCGACCTAGATCCGGCCCGGCAGTGCCAGTGCCGTCGACCCCGTGACAACTGGCACACGCCGATTGATACAGCACGGCACCATCGGTAGTGGCGTTGTTGGCCAGGTTACGCCAGCCGATAATCGGCCCCTCGACCGTGTCAGGGTCGACGCGTGCCGGACGTGAGGGCGCAGCAGGCAAGCTTTGAGTCATAACCGGTGGCACCTGGCGCAAATAGGCAATGATGTCGGCAATGTCGCTGTCGCCCAGATGGCTCAGGCTACGACTCACAGCCAGGCCCATATCACCCCCTGCGACCGCCCCCGAGTTATGGCCTTTTTGCAGAAACTGTTTGAGTTCCTCATCGCTCCAGCTACCCAGCCCGGACGGGTCGTTAGTGAGGTTGGGGGCTTGCCAGCCGCCGACAAACGCGCCGCCCAGGTGCTGTTCCGGCAACTCCGCCATGAGAACCCCGCGTGGTGTGTGACACGCACTGCAATGCCCGAGGGCCTCGACCAGATAGCGCCCGCGTTCTGCCGACTCACCTTGCGCAGGTTTCTCGCCTGCCGCGTGCCCTTCCTTCAGGTACAGCGCGTTCCAGGCAATCATGGCCGGCCTTATGAACGGGAAGCCCAAATCGGTCGCGCGCACTTCATGGTTGACCGCAGGAACGCTCTGCAAATAGACGTAGAGCGCCGACACATCGGCATCGCTGATGCCGGTGTAGGACGTGTACGGCATTGCCGGATACAGCCAGCCTTTGCCGGGGGCGCGGCCTTTGCGCAGGGCGTCGCGCAACTGTTCTTCGCTCCAGTTGCCGATGCCTGTATGTGTGTCCGGGGTGATGTTGGAGGCATAAATAGGCCCCAGAGGGCTGGCAATTGCAGCACCGCCCGCCAGATTTTCACCATGGCAGCCCGCGCAATCGGCTGCCGTGGCGATGTATTTTCCGCGTTCAACCGTGCTGGCATCGCTTGACTGAGCACTGGCCCACTGTGTGCCGAGGGCGAGGGTGACGGCTATCAAGGCTTTACGCATGTCACACCTCCTTGGCGATATGTTTGCCAGCGCGGATTGCCAGTGCCATCCCGGTCAGGGTGGGGTTCACACCGCCCGCCGTGGGCATGACTCCTGTTGTCACCAAAAACAGGTTCTGGTGATCAAAACAGCGCAGATCCCGGTCCACCACGGCATCCTCGGCCCGTGTGCCCATGCGTACCGTGCCCATGATGTGTTGCTGGCAAATCCATTTAGTGGGAGCACTGATCCGCGTACCGTTGGTGGCTTGCAGGAAGTTGGCAAAGTCGTCCATCAGCCGGGGCAGGTTGGCGTTGGTGTAGTCCGAGATCCGGTAGTCCAGGCGCAATCCCGGTAAGCCGAGCGAATCCTTGAAGCCGGGGTTCAGGGATATCCCGTTGGCCTTGTCGGGCAAATCTTCAGTCAGGGCTTCAAAGGTAAAAATCCGGGCAGAACGATCGTGGATTTCGTCATCCAGCGCGGCGCCGATCTTGCGCTCCGACAGGGCGGTTTCGGCAATGCCGACAGTGGGCGGGTTGTTCAGCAAGTCATAACGCGTTGAAGGAATACGCGTGCGGTCTGGCTGATTGCGCCGCTGCATGATCGCGCCATGAATGTTCTGCCCGCGTCCGGCCCACAACGGCTCCGACGAAAGCAGGGTCATGTCGATGGTGGGGTGAACCATCAGGTTGCGCCCGACCATGCCCGAACGCGCCCCGAGGTTGTTCATCAGCATCAGTTTGGGGGTTTCAAAGCCATGGCCGGCCAGCACATAGACTTTTGCCGTGAGCCGCGTGGCAGAACGGTTTGGCGACAGGTAGTGGAGGGCGGTCACCTGGCCGTCCGCGCCGGTTTCGATCTTGTGCACGATGGCGTTGCTGCGCAGGTCGACGCCCAACTTGCGGATCTTTTCAACGACGTGATACCCCGAGTGCTTGGCACCGATCGGGCAGTTCCAGTTGCACATGTTGTTGCCAATACACGCGGGGCGGCCGTCATAGGGTTTGCTGATGCGTGACGAAGGGGCGACGTCGATGCGATAACCCTTGGTTGCAATTTGTTGCTGCAAGCGCTGAATGGCGTAGGGCTTGGCTTCGGGCGGCAGAGGAAAGGGCCGGGAGCGGGGCGGGTAGGTATACCCCAAGCCTTGGCCGGACTCGTCGTAATCGGCGATACCGTTGACCCCGATTTCGTATTCGGCGTCGCAATAGAACGGCTCAAGCTCGGCATAGGTGATGGGCCAGTCCACGGCGAGGCCGAAGCTGGACTTCAAGGTCATGTCTTCGGGGAGCAGGCGCCAGGTGGCCGCCGTCCAGTGCCGTGAGGTGCCGCCCACTGAACGCAGGGTGCCGGGGAACACATCGATACCATCGAGGTGCGGGCTGATATAGCCGGGGCTGAAGCTGTTAGGGGCGTAGGGCACATCCGGAAACAGCGCGTTGAAGTTGTTCTGGCGCGCCGAGTTACGAAAGTTGTCGGTGACTTTCCAGTCCGTGGTTTCAGGCCCGGCTTCCAGCACGATGACTTTTTTCCCGGCGCGGGCCAGTTCCAGCGCCACCATGGAGCCCAGTGAACCTGAGCCCACGACAATCACGTCAGCATCGTAATCGCTCATTTCCTTGCCTCCTGGCCCAGTGCCGCGCGGGCAGCTTCGATTGAGTCGAACCGGCCTTCGGCATAGGCGTGCCAGGCCGGATCAGGGGCGGCGATGGTGTAATGCTTCAATGGCTGATAAGCCCAGGTGGTGGCGCCTTCCGGCAAATCGGAAGCGTTGACCCCGCGTGGCGTGTCTCGCCACCAGCCTGCGGGGCCGGGTGGGTAGCTCTGCGCAGGGATAATGCCGCCGGTCTTGGCATACGCCTGCATTTCAAGAAACGTGGCGAAGGCGGCGTCATCTTCAAGAATTCGCCCTGACGGTGTACCGACATAGCCCAAATACCAAGGTTTGGCGATGATCAGTGCCGTGTCCAGATCCGTACCGCTAAGGGTCGACAGACCCGCTTCGCGGCTGGTGCTTGTAGCCAAGGTTTTGTGCAATGCGGCGAGGTGTGCGGCAAAGCCTGCATGGCGCTCAGTCAGCAAGGCCTCGATCCTGGCGGCAGCGCCGGGGGTCAGGTTATCGGCGCCGGTAATGATCCGGCTCACCTCATGAAACGCATCTGAAGCAGACCCTGCTGCCAACAGCGCACTCGACCAATACAAGGCAGGCGGTATCAAGGCCAGCGATACAAGAAAGGAGCGACGATCCATAGACATAGTGCCCACCCTGGCAAACTGATTAACGTCCGGTGTTAATACTTTGAAAGTTGTTTATAGCCAAAATACAACTAACAGCAAGTTTTGGTTGTTAGTCAGGGAGGGGGCTTTCAGATTAATAAAATGGGTGTTGAATCTTTGAAGTGCGGCTATTTATATACGTGTTTTTGGAAATGCAAATCATTATTGACCTGTAGGAGCGAGCTTGCCTCGCGATCTTTTAAATAATCAAAAGATCGCGAGGCAAGCTCGCTCCTACAGTTATGTGTGTGGTTTTGAGATTTAAACCTGCAACAACCGCTCCCGGAGTTTGCCGATTTCGTCGCGCATTTGTGCGGCGGCTTCGAATTCCAGGTCGCGTGCAAGGGCGTACATTTTTTCTTCCAGTTGGCGAATGCGTTTGCTGATCTCGCTCGGTGAGCGCAACTCGTTTTCGTACTTGGCGTTTTCTTCGGCGGCCTTGGCCATGCCTTTGCGCTTTTTGCTGCGCGAACCCGGTACCACCGCGCCTTCCATGATGTCGGCTACGTCTTTGAACACACCTTTAGGAGTGATGCCGTTGGCTTCGTTGAACGCGATCTGTTTTTCGCGACGGCGTTCGGTTTCACCGATGGCCCGTTCCATCGACCCGGTGATGCGGTCGGCGTACAGAATCGCCTGGCCATTGAGGTTACGAGCTGCGCGGCCAATGGTCTGGATCAAGGAGCGTTCTGAGCGCAGGAAGCCTTCCTTGTCGGCGTCGAGAATCGCCACCAGCGACACTTCGGGCATGTCCAGGCCTTCACGCAGCAAGTTGATGCCCACCAGCACATCAAACACGCCCAGGCGCAAATCGCGAATGATCTCGACCCGCTCCACGGTATCGATGTCCGAGTGCAGGTAACGCACGCGTACGCCGTGATCGGCCAGGTAGTCGGTCAAGTCTTCTGACATGCGCTTGGTTAGCGTAGTCACCAGCACGCGTTCTTCAATCGCTACGCGTTTGTTGATTTCGGAGAGCAGATCGTCGACCTGGGTCAGCGCCGGGCGAATCTCGATTTGCGGGTCAACCAGACCGGTTGGCCGTACTACCTGCTCAATTACCTGGCCCGCGTGCTCGGCTTCGTAGTTGCCCGGGGTCGCCGAGACAAAGATCGTTTGCGGGCTGATGCGCTCCCACTCGTCAAAGCGCATCGGCCGGTTGTCCAGCGCCGAAGGCAGACGGAAACCGTACTCCACCAGGGTTTCTTTACGCGAACGGTCGCCTTTGTACATGGCCCCGACTTGCGGCACGCTGACGTGGGATTCGTCGATCACCAGCAGCGCGTCAGCAGGCAGGTAATCAAACAGCGTTGGCGGCGGGGCACCCGATTCACGCCCCGAAAGATAGCGCGAGTAGTTTTCGATGCCGTTGCAATAGCCCAGCTCCATGATCATTTCCAGATCGAAGCGGGTGCGCTGTTCCAGGCGCTGCGCCTCAACCAGTTTGTCGTGGGTGCGCAGGTACTCAAGGCGTTCCTTGAGTTCTGCCTTGATCCCTTCCACGGCCTCGAGCAAGGTTTCGCGCGGGGTCACATAGTGGCTCTTCGGATAGAAGGTGAAGCGCGGCATTTTGCGGATCACTTCGCCGGTCAGCGGGTCAAAGGCGCTGATGCTTTCGACCTCGTCATCGAACAGTTCGATGCGGATCGCCTCAAGGTCCGATTCGGCCGGGTAGATATCAATCACATCGCCGCGCACGCGGAAGGTGGCGCGGGCAAAATCCATGTCATTGCGGGTGTATTGCAGGTCGGCCAGACGGCGCAACAGCTCGCGCTGGTCGAGTTTGTCGCCACGGTCGATGTGCAGCACCATCTTCAGATAGGTTTCCGGACTGCCCAAACCATAAATGCACGACACCGTTGTCACGATGATCGCGTCCTTGCGCTCCAGCAACGCCTTGGTCGCCGACAGTCGCATCTGTTCGATGTGGTCGTTGATCGACGCGTCTTTCTCGATAAAGGTATCGGAGGAGGGGACGTACGCTTCCGGCTGGTAGTAGTCGTAGTACGAGACGAAGTATTCCACCGCGTTGTTCGGGAAGAACGACTTGAATTCGCCGTACAACTGCGCGGCCAGAGTTTTGTTCGGCGCCAGCACCAGCGTCGGTCGATTGACATGGGCAATCACGTTGGCAATGCTGAACGTCTTGCCCGAACCGGTTACCCCGAGCAGGGTCTGGTGCGACAGACCGGCCTCAATGCCTTCGATCATCTGGCGGATGGCCACGGGCTGGTCGCCGGCGGGCTGAAAGCGGGTAACGAGCTGAAAATCGGACATAAAGGACCTCTGATTTCGCTTCCTTGAGTCGGGATAATCCCGGCCAAAGCGAGAAAGACTGCACACGACGCATGCCGCAGCGCAAACAGGATACGTGTAAATATGGAGATCGTGACTGACTGTTTCAAGGCGTGAGGCTGGCACGCCGGTTTGGGCAAATATTGCAATTAGACCAGTGGGCCAAAAATAAACTCAAATACTTGGTCAAAACCGGGTTTCGCCTGTTGCCCCAATCCTGATCAGCTTTATACTTGCTCCCCGTTTGTGCACCGCTCTAGTGCAATCGGCTGGAGCGTTGTCACCCCCTCCATCATCCATTCAGAGCCGCCGTAATAATGAGCCTGTTCTCCGCTGTCGAAATGGCACCACGCGATCCTATCCTGGGCCTCAACGAAGCATTCTATGCCGATACTCGTACCGACAAAGTGAATTTGGGGGTCGGTGTTTACTGCAACGAAGAGGGACGAATTCCACTCTTGCGTGCCGTTATCGAAGCCGAAACGATCCGGGCAGCAGAGCACGCTTCGCGCGGCTACTTGCCGATCGATGGCATTCAAGCCTACGACCAGGCAGTACAAAAGCTGCTGTTCGGTGCTGACTCGGCACTGTTGGCGGCTGGCCGTGTGATTACCACGCAATCGGTTGGTGGCACGGGCGCGCTGAAAATCGGTGCTGACTTCCTCAAGCAACTGCAGCCAGACGCTGTGGTCGCCATCAGCGATCCAAGCTGGGAAAACCACCGCGCACTGTTCGAAGCCGCGGGTTTCCCGGTACAGAACTACCGTTACTACGACGCCGCCAGCCATGACGTGAACCGCGCTGGCATGCTCGAAGACCTCAACGCCCTGCCTACCGGCTCGATCGTTGTGCTGCACGCCTGCTGCCACAACCCGACCGGCGTTGACCTGACCCCGGCTGACTGGCTGAACGTGCTGGAAGTCGTTAAAGCCAAGGGCCTGATCCCGTTCCTGGACATGGCTTACCAGGGCTTTGGCGATGGCATCGCCGAAGACGCCGCTGCCGTGCGTCTGTTTGCTGAATCGGGCCTGAGCTTCTTCGTGTCCAGCTCGTTCTCCAAATCGTTCTCGATCTACGGCGAGCGTGTAGGTGCACTGTCGATCGTCACCCAGTCCAAAGACGAGAGCGCTCGCGTTCTGTCCCAGGTCAAGCGTGTGATCCGCACCAACTACTCCAACCCGCCGACTCATGGTGCAAGCATTGTCGCGGCCGTTCTCAACAGCCCGGACCTGCGTGCCAAGTGGGAAGCCGAACTGGCTGAAATGCGCGAGCGCATCAGCGGCATGCGCCGTCAGATGGTTGAACTGCTTGCGAAAAAAGCACCAGGCCACGACTTCAGCTTTGTTGCGCGTCAGCGCGGCATGTTCTCGTACTCCGGCCTGACCGCTGAACAAGTAGGGCGCCTGCGCACCGAGTTCGGCATCTACGCGCTCGACACTGGCCGGATCTGCGTTGCAACCCTGAACCAGCGCAACATCGAAGGCGTGACCGACGCCATTGTGAAGGTCATCTAAAAATTTTTAGACAGAAGTCAGCCAAAGCGTTGACTTCTTTTTAGATATCAGTAAGATAGCCCTCATTCCGCGATAGCTCAGTTGGTAGAGCAAATGACTGTTAATCATTGGGTCCCTGGTTCGAGTCCAGGTCGTGGAGCCAGATAAAGATTCAGAGCCGCTTTCAGCGCTTCTGGATCGTCCGAAAAACCCGCCGAAAGGCGGGTTTTTTCGTTTATGGCTTTCTTGAGTCGCGACCATCGTCCTGGCTATTACGTTTCACGTCACAGTAACGACAACGGGTAAGAAATAATCAGCCGGTTTTCGTTGAAGCTGGTGTTGGTGCCCCAATTGCGCCGTTGGGTAGAGTTGCGCCACCGCACGCTCAGTGCTTTAAAGCTGCCGGACTGCACCACGTACGCCAATTCGCTTTCCCGCCCCCATTCCTTGCCGTCGCTGACTGTTCCCACATGGGCATTTTCGCCGCTGATGTAGCGGTTCATTAACGTCAGGCCTGGCACGCCCACCCCTGCAAAGTTGAAGTCATGACGCACTTGCCAGGATTTTTCCCGGGCATTGTCGTAACTGGAGTTATAGCTGTCGTTGGCCAATGTGCCGCCACTGGTGCCGTTGACCCGCATCCAGGCGTCGTCACCGCTGACTCGTTGCAAGCCCACGTAGAAACTGTGACTGGCGTATTTCGCGGACAGAAGGGCGGACCAGGTCCGGTTGTCGAGATCTCCGGCCAGGGCGCTGCCGTCCTGTTTGCCGGTGAAGTAGCCAAGGTTGGCGCCCAAGGTCCAGTTACCCATGGGCTGACTGTGCAGAACCTGCAGATATTGCTGTTGGTATATGTCTTTGAGCTGGGCATGCCACACGCCGACAAGGGTGCGCTTGTCATTAAAGGTGTATTCGCCCCCGGCAAAATTGAAGCGGTCGCTGGTGTAGGCGGCGCGTCCGGTCATGAACATGTCTTGCATGCTCGAATCGTTGCGCGGGCTGTTGCTGCGCATTTGCCCGCCATAGAGGGTCAGGCCGTTGATCTCTTTTGAGGTGATCTGAGCGCCTTGAAAGGTTTGGGGCAGGGAGCGGCCATCATCGGAGCGCAGAATCGGCAGTACCGGCATCCACTCGCCGACCTTCAAGTCGGTTTGCGAGATACGCATCTTGCCGGCAACAGCGAGTCGGCCAAAGTTATCGGCAGGGCGGCCATCGCTGTCTATCGGCAAAAGCTGGGTGCCTTTGGTCCCTTTGCCGCCATCGAGTTTGACCGAGAACAGGCCGAGCACATCGGCGCCGAAACCCACTGTGCCTTGGGTGAAGCCGGACTTGGCGTCGAGGATGAAGCTTTGGGTCCATTCCTTGGCTTTGTTCTGGTTGGTCGAGTCGCCAACAAAGTTGCGGTCGATATAGAAGTTGCGCAGCGTCAGGCCAATTTTGGCCTCGTCTTGAGTTTCGGCATGCAGAGTCTGTGTACCCATGAACAGGCTGGAAGCGGTGATGCACAAGCTGAGACGAGAGAGTGTGTTCATTATTATTTTTCTTTTGGCGTAAGCAGGCCACGCAGCCGCTGAAGGCTGCTTGACCCGGTTGTTAAGGTAAGTGGAGAGACCGCTTTGCGTCTGATGAGTCAGGTGGGCAGTGTCAACGGCTTGATTTCCAGGATCTCGATTCGCTCCCATACCCGGCCGACGATGTACGGTTCGTCTTCAAGCCAGTTCTGCAAGTCTGAACGCTGGTCGAAACCCAGATGAACATTGGAGCCAATCATCTTGCCTTGCTCGTTCAGCAAGACCCCGCCGCCGAGGAACTTTCCTTCTTTGGCGAGTGCTTGCAGACGTTGCAGATGCTGCTCACGGCAGGCCATCCTCCGTTCCAGGGCGTCATCGTGATCAAAAGCAATAAGTGCAAATGGCATGGCTACTCCTAAATAAGGCGCGAGTTTTCCCGTTGCTGTGCGAGAAACCAGCGCCTTGTGATGTGCGAAGTGGGTGACGCTCAGGGGAGATCAGTGCGCGACGGGGTTCGCGCTGGCCTGACGGCTATTGATAACCTCTGCCGCAGGGCGGGATGTCATGGCGGCAATGGCTGCGATAAGTGCCAGGCCGCCGACGAAGTACGCCACCGGTAACCAGTTGCCATCGTGGCCAAGCAGTGCATAGCAGAGGCTGGGCGAGAATCCGGCGACGATGAAGCTCAATTGAGTGGCAAGACCGACGCCGGTGTAGCGTACCCGCATGCTGAACATCTCGGCATAGAAGGATGGCCACAAGGCGTTGGGTGCGCTGTAGCACACCGCTTTGAGCAGCACGGTAGTGAAAACGATCAACCAGATCTGGCCGGTGGTAATCGACCACAGAAACACAAACACTCCGGCGCAACTGGCCAGCGAACCGATGGCAAAGATGCGCTTCCTGTCCCATTGGTCGCCCAGCCAGCCGAAAAATGGCTGGCAGATCAGAGCACCGACCTGACTTGCCGCAATTGCCATGAGCATGGACGCACGATCAACGTGTTGATTGTTAGTGGCCCAGGACAGCCCGAAGATCATCACCAGCGACGACACTGAAACGATCAGGGCGCAGCAGAACACCGTGATGAATGCCCGCGATTCCTTACCAAACAGTTCGGCGATGGGCAGATGCCGGTCTTTGGGCTTGTTTGTCTTGAATTCCGGGCTTTCATCAACGCCGCGACGGATCAGCCAGGTAATCACCACCATCACCGCGCTGAGCAGGAACGGAATACGCCAGCCCCAGGCAAGCAGTTGTTCTTCGGACAGCATCGATAACGGGATGAAGACTGAGGTGGCGAGAATGGAGCCCATGGAGGCACCGTTGATCAGCCAACTGGTATAGAAGGATTTCTTCTTGCCTGGGGCATGCTCCATGGTCAGCAGGCTTGCACCGACCTGTTCGCCTCCTGCAGACAACCCTTGCAACAACCGGCAAAGAACCAGCAAGGCCGGGGCCCAGGCGCCAATGCTGGCGTGGGTGGGCAGCAGGCCGATGGTGAAGGTGGCCAGGCCCATCAACAGCAGCGTCAACATCAAGACCTGTTTGCGGCCGAAACGATCGCCCATGTGCCCGAATAGCATTGCGCCAATTGGCCGGGCGATATAACCGACACCGAACGTGGCCAGGGCCGCGAGGGTCCCCGCCATCGGATCATCGGAAGGGAAAAACAGTTTGTTGAATACCAGAGCCGCTGCCGAGCCGTAGATAAAGAAATCGTAGTATTCGACCACGCTGCCGAGAAAACTGCCGAAGGCGGCTTTCCTGGCCATGCGCGGGTCATTGGGCGGATTAACGTTCATACGCAACCTTTCTTGTCTTTATGGTGGTTGGACGACAGGCGTTTAACGCGTGCCGAAGGGGGCCAGTTGGCTGCCGCCACACACATGAATCACTTCAGCCGTGATGAAGGCAGAGTCGGTGGAGGCCAGAAAGGACGTGGTGTTAGCAACGTCTTCTGGCCGGGTCAGGCGCTTGAGCGGTGTGACATTGATGGCACCTTCGGCCATATGGTCGAAGTCTTGCGGATTGCGTCCCTCCAGGGTGAAGGCAGAAGGCAGCAGACCGGGGGCAATGGCATTGACGGTCACGTTATGGGGTGCAAGTTCGCGGGCCATGGAGCGCGTCAGGCCCACAAGCCCTGCCTTGCAAGCCACGTAGGCGGGCGGACCACCGGCAACCCAGCAGCGTGAGACGATGTTGATCACTCGGCCGCTTTGCTGCTTGATCCAGTGCGGCGCGACCTTTTGGCAAAGCAGTGCAGGGCCACGCAAATTCACGGCCATCATCTTGTCCCAGTGTTCAGGATTGAAGTCGTAGATTGAACCCCGAAGGTTGATGGCCGCATTGTTCACCACCACATCGATGCGCCCGAAAATGTCGGCTACTTGATCGACCATGGCTGTAATCGAGCGCTCATCGCCCATGTCGGCCTTGATCGCCACTACGCGTTGATCGCTGGACAGACTCAAGGACTGTGCCAAGGCTTCGATGGCGCTGAAGTTGATATCCACTGCGACGATATGCAGGCCGTCCTTGTAAAGGCGTTGGCAAATGGCCCGCCCGAGTTCACCCGCAGCGCCGGTCACCACGGCTACGGATCTGTTGGAGGGTAGAGCAGTCATGGTTCAGGCCTCTTGAGGGTGAGAAAAGATGGGTTTATCGCTGAGCTGCAAGTACTGCAGCATCAGCGTCCGGTTGCGTGCCAATTTGTGTCGATCGGTGTGCGAGTCAGAAAAGTCCTCGACGGACACCCAGTCGTTGAAACCGTTGTCGCGCAGCGTCTGGAGCATGGTCTGCAACGGCAACACGCCTGCATCCGGCGGGCACCACTCCCACGACCAGCCTTGACCGGGAGCTTGCGGTTTGTAGGCAACGTTTTTGACCTGTACGTGCGTCAGGTGAGCGCCCATCAAGTCCAGCGACATTTGCACGTCTTCGCGGCCTTCGATGGCCAGATTGCCCATGTCATAGATGATCCCCAGGTGTTGCGCCGGGTAGTGCTCCGCTACGCGCATCGCCAGTGACGGGCTGGAGCAGATGGTGCGCTGATGAACCTCCAGCGCCAGTTGCACGCCCTGGGCTTCGGCGCGCGGAAGCAATTGATCAAGAAACCGGCGCATCCGTCCATAAGCCTCTGGGTATCGCTCGTGGGTGTAGCCTGGAGCCCATATTCTGAGACGCGCCTGGCTGGCGATTGCGGCCAGGTCGATCAGCCGCAGACCTTGTTCCAGATCACCTATTTTCAGGTAGGGACTGAGCCCGAAGATGTTCAGCCCCAGAGCCTGGCAGTGGTCCTGGATGCGTTGCACTGCTGCCGAGGTGGGCGCAATTGTGCAGCGATTGTTGGTGCTGGCATGCCAAGGTTGAGCCGGATTCAATCGACTGGTATCGGCGATCCGCCATTCCACTCCCTGATACCCCAGACGAACCATTTCATCGGCCAGTTCTTCGGGGCTCAGAGTGGGCAACGACGCGCTCGATACGCCTAGTCGCGGTTCCCGAATGTTCATTGAATGTGTCCTCGCATTGCCGCGTATGGATGTGGTTTAACGCATCCTAGATGAAACTTTTTGTTGATTAAATTGATATAAATTGCGTATTAAATTAACCCTTGGGTTAACTATCAGAGGTTAATGTCGGTGAGCCAGTCCGCTATCAATCTGCGTCATTTGCGCGCTTTTACGACTGTGGTCAGTTGCGGGAGTCTGGTCAGCGCTTCGAGGCTGATGCATATCACGCTGCCAGCAGTTTCCAAGAGCCTCAAGGAGCTGGAACAGGAACTGGGCGTGCAGTTGTTGGTACGTACGCGCAAGGGTGTGCACCTGACCCAGGCTGGTGAGGCGTTTCATAAACATGCGGTGCAAGTACTGAGCAGTTTCAATCAGGCGATGGACCAGGCGCAGTCCACCCCGGACGCCCCGCAAGTCCTGCGAGTAGGGGCACTGCCAACGGCGGCTGGCTATATTCTGGCGCCCGTGGTTGAACAAATGCGCCAACGCTACCCGGGTATAAAAGTGCAGGTGTTGTCGGGGGTTTATGAGTATCTGGTGGGAAAATTGCGGACCGGGGAGATCGACCTGATTGTCGGCCGTTTAATCGGACGAGACATGCTCGGGGTTACCTTCGAAGCGCTCTATGAGGAAGACCTTGTACTGGTGGTGCGCAAGGACCACCCCCTCGCGCAGCGCGAACGGGTGGTGCTGGACGATCTGCGCCCATACGTCTTGCTGGCCTCTCCTCAAGGCACTCTGGTGCGCATTAGCGTCGACAATTTTTTGCTCTCCAACAGCTCACTGGAAGGGTTGCAGATTCTGGAGACGTTGAGCGAAACCTTCTCACGGGTCTATGTGCATGATTACGACGGTGTGTGGTTTGTTCAGCGCGGGCTCGTTGATCTGGATTTGCGTTTGGGCATTGTGCGTGCGCTACCCTTTGCCAGTCCGTTGCTCAGAGCGCCTATTGGCCTGACCACCCCAACGGACCGTCCTCTGTCAGACGCCGCTCAGCAATTTCTGGAACTGCTTCGCACATGGCACAAAAACCAGCCTGAACAGTAGGTGCGCGGTGTCAAATGAGCAACTTGAGGTCTTACAAGTTCCTCTCGATGGCGCTAATAAGTAATTGATTCTAAAGGCTCTGTAGGAGCGAGCTTGCCTCGCGATCTGTTGATCTTGATGTGGCTTTTGATCTTGATCCAAGAGGCCCCGTTAAGCCACGCTGGCCGATCGCGGCGGGCCATGGCGTAAGGCCGGAATCCTAAGTGGCCGTTGCCGCAGCAATGGATATGCACCCAAGAATACCGAGGTGGATGGTTTTACGGCTGCACGCAGCCGATCGCAGCCTTCGTACCTCGTCAGCGACTACGGTGGCCTGTGTGCTGCGCGATAGCGCGACGTCGTAGACGGGGCGGCTTTTCCTAGGACTATTCCCACGCCATAAAGCTATCTGGCCTACAGTACAGTTTGGGTCTTTACAGGGTTAAATGTTCCCTATTCTGAATAGGAAAAAGGACATCCCTAATGTCGAAACAATGCCCCGGCACCACTCCAAACTTACGTCCTGTTCACTTGCCTGTGCTTGGCAGGCAAGAGCAGGGCTAGCGCCCGTCAAAATCCTCCCCCCCCTTGGTCTAGATCCACGCCGTGCCAGTTGCCTTCTACCGGTGAAAACCGGGGCAGGGTGCTTGCCGCCTCAGGAGCGCCCATGCCCCGTCAAAGCGATCTGCGTTTTACCTTCGAGCCCCTGCAAGGCGATGCCTTTGAGGTGGTCGAGTTCAAGCTCGAAGAAGGCTTGTCGCAACCCTTCAAATTAACCC